>Ga0207695_10000182_pt1 | contig 184125 bp, 167 predicted proteins | sample KBSC54metaG_FD_184354 | JGI IMG/M metagenome (GOLD analysis project Ga0207695, IMG submission 184354) | Corn rhizosphere microbial communities from Kellogg Biological Station, Michigan, USA - KBS C5-4 metaG (SPAdes) (version 2) | ecosystem: Host-associated > Plants > Roots > Rhizosphere >...
ACGCCGCACGCGCTGCTGCACGCGCTCGACCTCGTTTGATGGCTGACCAAGGTTTTGCCGAATTCGAGCGCAAATGGCTCGATGCCTGGCCGGAGAATCGGATCGTCGCGGTATTCCTCGATCCGGGGCAGCGCGTGCTCGATCATGCGTTCTACGCGCTGATTCACGAACTATCGCGAACCGCGTTTTACCTGCACGAGCCGCAGGTCGCCAGCGCCAAGCTGCAGTGGTGGCGTCAGGAATTGGCCGAGGCCGCGGCGGGCAGGGCACGGCATCCGCTCACGCAGGTGTTGTTCGCGCACGCCCAGGCGCGCGCCGTTGATGCGGCGCTGTGGCCGATGTTGGGCGCGGCTGCGCTGACGCAGGTCGAGCCGCCGGCTGCCGCCACGTTCGATCAGCTGCTGGACCGGCACGCGCCCTATTATGAGGTGATCGCGCGCATCGAATCGGCACTGCTGCTCGCCGGTCCCGGGACCAGCGCGAACGCGACTTTGTGGACTTTGTCGCACCTGCTGCACTCCGTTCGCGAGTGGCATGACGGCGCTTCCGCGCCGCTGAACTTGCTCGCCCGGCATGGTTTGACGCGCGCCAAGCTGGCGGAAGCTTCGCCGGCACGTGTCGGGTTGCTGCGCGATTTGCTGGGCGAGATCGAACGCGGTCTGGCGGCAGAGGACACACACGCGCCACGTCCGCTCGGCCGTCGCGTACGCTTGGCGCTGGATCGGACGTTGGTCGCTGGCGCATTGAAAGCGGCCGATCCGCTCCGATATCTGCAAGTCAGCGCGCGCGCTGGCCATTGGCGCAGCCTGTGGACGGCTTGGCGCGAAGCGCGCAAGGCGATGCGATAAACTGATGATCATGCAACCCACCACCGTCCGTACCATGCCCGACGTGGCCAACGAGGCGCAGCCCGCTGCCGGCGTGCTCGACTGGGTGGGCATGGACGAAATCCGGATGCCGGTGCGCCTGGTCGCTGCCGATGATCGCATCGTGCAGTCCGCGGCGCGCGTCGCCGCGTACGTGAATCTCAAGGAATCCGCGGCGCGCGGAATCCACATGTCGCGTTTGTACCTGCATGTCGACAAGGCGCTGAGCGCCGAACCGCTGACGCCCTCGTCGCTGCGGCATCTGTTGCGCGACTTCCTCGACTCGCATGCGCAACTTTCCGATCGCGCGATGTTGCGCGTCAGCTTCGAACATCTGCTGCGCCGCCCGGCATTGGCGAGCGACAACAGTGGCTGGCGTTCTTACCCGGTGACGATCACGGCGATACTGGCGCATGGCCAGTTCACGCTCGAAGTGGACATCGAAATCGTGTATTCGAGTACGTGCCCGGCTTCGGCCGCGCTCGCACGCCAACTGATCCAGCAGCGTTTCGCGCAGGACTTCGCGCGTGGCGATGCGCTCGATTACGACAGCGTCGTCGCCTGGCTCGGCAGCGAGCACGGCATTTGCGCGACGCCACACAGCCAGCGCAGCGTCGCGCAAGTGCGGGCGAAACTGGCACCCAGTCTGGCGCTGCCAATCACTGAGCTGATCGATGCTGTCGAAAGCGCTTTGCAAACACCGGTGCAGACGGCGGTCAAACGCGAAGACGAACAAGCTTTCGCATTGCTCAACGGTGCCAACCTCATGTTCTGCGAAGACGCCGCGCGCCGCATCCAGCGCACACTCGACGTGGACGAACGCGTGACCGATTTCCGCATCCATGCTGCGCATCTGGAAAGCCTGCATGCACACGATGCGGTCGCGGTTGCGACCAAAGGTGTCGGCGGCGGTTACGGAGCCGGGATCGACTGATCGGCGCAGGGTTCACGATGTCCGGCAACAAGCCGCCTAGTTCCGACAAGCTCGATCGCGTCGTCGCCGCTGCGCGTCGGCAAGCCGAGCAGCGTGAGCTCGGTTATCGCGAGCGGGCATTGAAAATGTATCCGTGGGTTTGCGGACGCTGCGCGCGCGAGTTCACGCGTGCGAACCTGCAGGAACTGACCGTGCATCATCGCAATCACGACCACGATTACAACCCTCCGGATGGCAGCAATTGGGAGTTGCTGTGCGTGTATTGCCACGACAACGAACATTCGCGCTACATCGATCACGCGGCGGGCTCGGTATCGAGCGCTGATAGCACCGGTCCGGCGACGAGCAATCCGTTTGCCAATCTGAAAGATTTGCTCAAGCGCAGTTGAGCGACGTCACATCTTCTCGACGCGAATCTTCCGGCCCTTGATCTTGCCGGCGCGCAATCGTGCCAGTGCCTTGCCGGCGACGGCGGTCGCAATCGCTACGTAGGCGCGCGTCGCAAACACGTCGATCTTGCCGACGTTTTCGGCGCTCAGCCCGGCATCGCCGGTCAGTGCGCCGAGGATGTCGCCGGGACGCAGTTTGTCGGCGCGGCCTGCATCGAGGCGCAAGGTCACCATCGCGGCCGGCGACGCGTTCGCGACGTTGGCGGAAACCGGAGCCGCTTTCGCCCAGCGCAGTGCGACACCTTGCTGTCGTTCCAGCTCCAGTGCGCGTGGCATTTCGCGCGGCGTGACCAGGCTCAAGACGAGTCCGCCACGGCCGGCGCGTGCAGTGCGGCCAATGCGGTGCACGTAGGTGTCGGGATCGTGCGGCAGTTCGTAATTGATGACAGCGGCAAGTTCCTTGATGTCGAGTCCGCGCGCGGCGACGTCGCTCGCGACGAGCACGCTGCAACTGCGATTGGCGAAACGCACGAGCACCTCGTCGCGGTCGCGCTGTTCGAGGTCGCCGTGCAATGCCGACGCGCTGATGCCGAGCTCATCGAGCGCGTCGGTCACGTTGGCGACGTCGATTCGCGTATTGCAGAAGACGACGCTGGATTCGGGCTTGTACTGCAGCAGCACGCCCGCGAGCAGCGCCGGTTTGTTTTTCAGATCGACTTCGAAAAACAACTGCTCGACCGGAGGCTGATCGCCCATCGCCGCAGCGACGGTCACCTCGAGCGGATCGCGCAGCACGCTGCGGCCGATCGCGCGGATTGGTTCCGGATAGGTCGCCGAGAACAGCAACGTCTGGCGCTTCTGCGGCGTCTTGCCGACGATTTCGCGAATCGCTTCCTCGAAGCCCATGTCGAGCATGCGATCGGCTTCGTCGAGCACGAGCGTGCGCACATGGGCGAAGTGCAGCACTTTCTTGCGCAGCATTTCCTGCACGCGCCCGGGCGTGCCGACGACCACGTGCGAATCCTTGCGCAACGAGGCGAGTTGTGGCCCGAGCGGCACGCCGCCCGTGAGGATCAGCACTTTCAGATTCGGGATCGCCGCAGCGAGCCGCCGGATTTCCTTGGCGACCTGGTCGGCGAGTTCCCGTGTCGGACACAGCACGAGCGCCTGCACTCGGCGCAGTTCCGGATCGAGCCGATGCAGCAGCCCGAGGCCGAATGCGACGGTCTTGCCGCTGCCGGTCGGCGCCTGGCCGATCAGATCGCGCCCGGCCAGTATCGACGGCAGGCTCTGCGCCTGCACGGGCGTCATTTGCGTGTAGTTCAGTGCGTCGACCGCTTTGAGCAGCGGCGCCGACAACGGCAGCGCGGAAAATTCACTTTTGTGCATGCGCTTGCTCCGGCTTGGATAGCAGCGCCGGATCCAGCCGCACGTCGAACCAGTTGAATCCCCAGTGCACATGCGGGCCGGTCGCGCGGCCGGTCATGCCGGCGGCGCCGATCACCTGACCCGCTTCGATCGCGTCGCCGGCCTTCACGTCGAGACGGCTCATGTGCAGAAACGAACTCGTCAGACCGAAGCCGTGGTCGATCAGCACGGTGCCGCCGGTGAGCACGAGATCGGGTTCGGCGAACGTGACGAGTCCCGCGGCGGGTGCGTGGATCGGCGTGCCCGTGGGAACGGCCATGTCCAAGCCCATGTGCGGCGCTTTCGGCACGCCGTTGTCGATGCGCTGGCTGCCATAGACGCCACTGATGCGAGCGCCGGCGACGGGCAGGGCAAAACCGCGCAGGAAATCCTCGCGCGCGTCGTCGCGCGTGCGCGCCTGCGCGACGCGCGCCTGTTCGCGTTCGATACGCGCCGCTGTCTCCGGATCCGGCGTGACCGTTTTTGGCGGCAGCCCTTCGATGCGTTCGATCTGGTATTCGCGCCTGGCGACGGAAAATGAAAACGTCGTCGCATGGCCGGCGGCATCGCGGATCTGCAAGGCGTCTTGTGCGGGCGCATCGCGATCCAGACCGAATACGAACGTTCCGTCATCACCGACACGCAGACTGCGGCCGCCGAACTCGACTTTTACTCCCGGCGGAGCGTGGCCGATCACGAGCTCGCCTTGTTGCAAATGGGAGGGCAGCTGCACGCCGTGCTCTGCAGCACAAATCGGGCAGACGATGGACGCGGCCAAAACGACAAAAAGGATTGGGCGTCTCACCGATTGAACTCTAGGCGCTGGCCGAGCTGGGCATCGTCGAGCTTGCCGTCGTTCCACGCCAGATGGCCGTTGACCCAGGTCGCGGCAATGCTCGATCGAAACGTGTAGCCTTCAAACGGTGACCAGCCGCATTTGGAGATGACGTCTTCGCGGCGCACCGTTTGTGGCGCCTGCAAATCGATCATGGTCAGATCAGCGCAATAGCCTTCGCGGATGAATCCACGGTCGCGCACGCCGAACAGTTTGGCTGAGGCATGCGCTGTCTTTTCGACGATGAGCTCGATCGGCAGTTGTCCGTCGAACCAGCGCTCGAGCGCGCATTGCAGCACGAACTGCACGAGCGGCAAACCGGACGGCGCTTTCTCGTAGCTTTGCTGCTTTTCCTCGAGCGTGTGCGGCGCATGGTCGGTGGCGAGCACGTCAATGCGCCCGGTTTTCAGCGCGTCGATGATCGCGGCGCGATCGCTTGCGGCCTTGATCGCCGGATTGCATTTGATCAGATTGCCTTTCGTCGCGTAATCGGCTTCGCTGAAGTGCAGGAAATGCACGCAGGTTTCGGCAGTGATGCGCTTGCCCTCGATCGGGCCGGGTTCGAACAGCGCGAGCTCTTCGGCCGTGGAGATGTGCAGCACATGCAGGCGTGCGTCGTGGCGGCGCGCGAGCTGCAGGGCGAGCAGCGTCGATTTGATGCAGGCCTCGCGCGAGCGTATGTACGGGTGGCGTTCGACCGGAATGTCGTCGCCATAGCGCAAGCGTTCGGCGGCGAGATTGATCTCGATCGTCGGCGTGTCTTCGCAATGCGTGACGATCGGAACCGCGGCCGCAGCGAAGATGCCGTCGAGCGTGGCCGGGTTGTCGACGAGCATGTTGCCGGTGGAGGCGCCCATGAAAACCTTGATGCCACACGCACGTCGCGGGTCGAGCGCCTTGATCTCTTCAAGGTTGTCGTTGGTTGCGCCGAAATAGAACGCGTAATTGGCGAGCGATTTCTGTGCCGCGCGCGCGTGTTTGTCGGCGAGTGCGCCGGCCGTCGTCGTCGTCGGTTTGGAATTGGGCATTTCAAAAAAGCTGGTCACGCCGCCGGCGACCGCCGCACGCGATTCGGTATGAAAATCGCCTTTTTGTTCCAGCCCCGGTTCGCGGAAGTGCACCTGATCGTCGATCATGCCGGGGACGAGCAGGCGTCCGCGCGCGTCGAATACGCGTTCGTCCGGTTTCGCCGAGAGCGATGGTGCAATCGCCTCGATGCGCCCGCCGCGCACGCGCACGTCGGCGTGGAAACGCCGGCCTTCGTTGACGATGTCGGCATTGGTGATCAGCCAGTTGCTCATTTTCTACGTTTCCTTGTGAGTGCAGCTTGGCAGGGAGAATACTTCGGGTACCGGATCCATGCCGCCGGTGCACAACGGCTGACAGCGCGCGATCCGCCACATGGCCATCAACCCGCCGCGGCCGGCCCCAAAGCGGGTGATTGCCTCGCGCGCGTAGTCCGAACAGCTCGGGTGGAAGCGGCAACGCGGACCGAACATCGGGCTCAGGACACCCTTGTAAAGCGCAATCAAGGCCAAAAGTAGTCGGGTCATCGCGCCGGCGCGCAAACAAGTTGTTGATGCATAGGGCGGCTTAGGCTATAACACGCGACCGCCGAGGGACAATGGTGAAGGAAATGGCGACAAAAAAACGCAAACCAGCCGCGAAACCGGCGGCGAAAAAGAAGGCCGCAAAGCCGGCGAAGAAAGCGCAGCCCGCGAAGAAGCCCAAGGCAGCCGCGCGCAAGCCCGCACCGAAAGCGTCCGCGCGCAAGCCGGTGAAGATGGCGAAAGCAAAACCGGCGAAGAAAGTTCCTGCGCCGAAGAAAACCGCACCCAAATCGGCGGCTGGCGCGAAGCCTGCATTCAAACCCGTCGCGAAGCCCGCACCGGCGAAATCAACCAGCACACCCAAGCTCACGAGCACAAAAGGCAAGATGTCAGCAGTTGTCGAAAAAGATTCCATTACGCGCGAAGACGGACGCTACGCGCTGCCCAGCACCACCGTGATCGATTTGCCGGCGAACTATCGCCCGAATCCCCGCGAGGAATACATGGGCCCGAAGCATCTGGCGTACTTCCGCGCCAAGCTGCAGAAGTGGCGCGAGGACCTCGTCGAAGAATCCAAGCAGACGATCGACAACCTGCGCGATGAAGTGCGCGATGTCGGCGACGAAGCCGAACGCGCCACGCGCGAAACCGAGAACTCCCTCGAACTGCGCACGCGCGATCGCTACCGCAAGCTGATCGGCAAGATCGACAAGGCGCTCAAGCGCATCGAAGAAGGCCGCTACGGTTTTTGCGAAGAAACCGACGAGGAAATCGGCCTGGAACGCCTCGAAGCGCGGCCGATTGCGACGCTGTGCCTGGATGCCCAGGAACGCTGGGAGCACCGCCAGAAGCAGATGGGTGATTGACGCTCTGGCTCGTCATTCCGGGCCGCCGCAGGCGTAGCCCGGAAGAGCTTCGCAACAGCGGAGCCGGTCATCCAGCTCTGCCTGCATAAAACAAGAACCGGCACCCGCTTCGCTCGCCCTGCGGGCCAGCCTTCGGCTGTTCCGCGCGCCTCGCGCTTGGTCCGCCTGCGCGGGAATGACGGGTAAATCACCGCGCTCGTGTTCGCGCTTCGTCCTGAATCCGCTTGAACATCGCCGCCAGCCCGTTGCTGCGGGTCGGCGACAGATGCTTGGCGAGTCCGATCGCTTCAATGAAGCGCGGTTCGGTATCGAGGATCTCTCGTGCGCTGCGGCCCGAGTAGACGCGCAGCAACAATGCAATCAGCCCGGCGACGATCGCCGAATCGCTGATTGCGCGAAATTCCAGATGCTCGGCATCACCACCGGCAACCAACCAAACCTGGGACTGGCAGCCTTGCACCTTGTGCGCTTCGGTTTTGAGTTCCTCGGGCAGTGGTGGCAGCTTGCGACCGAGATCGATCAGGTACTGGTAGCGTTCGGTCCAGTCGCCGAAGAACGAGAACTCCTCGACAATCGCGTTCTGCGCTTCCTGCGCGGATTCGTTCACGGCGATTTCAGGCCGGGCATTCATCGGCTTTCACCACTTTCCAGCGCGCGCCTTGCGGGCCGTCTTCGATCACGATGTTTTTCGCGGCGAGCGCGTCGCGGATGCGATCGGACGTGGCGAAATCCTTGCGCTGGCGCGCATCGGCACGCTCGGCGAGCAGGCGCTCGACCCACGCAGTGTCGATTTCTTCGCCAACGGTATTCTTGAACCACGCTTCCGGATCAAGTTGCAGCAGGCCGAGGAATTTCCCGGCACCGAGCAAGGCCTGCTTTGCGGCCTTGCGTTCCTCGGGCGCGGCACGTCGCGCTGCAGCCGCCAGCCGCGCGATCACGACGAACGCTTCCGGCGTATTCAGATCATCCTCGAGCGCCGCGATGATCTCGGCGGGAATCGCCGCATCGTCTGCTTTGGCGTCGACATCGGCGAGATCGCGCAATACGCCATACCAGCCATCGAGCGTTGCGCGCGCCTGCGCAATCGAATCGTCCGACCAGTCCAGCGGCTGGCGGTAATGCGCCTTCATCAGCATGTAGCGCAACAATTCGGGCGGATGCTGCTGCAACAACGTGTGCAGTTCGAGCGTATTGCCGAGCGATTTCGACATCTTCCGACCCGCGAACGTCAGCATGCCGTTGTGCAGCCACCACCGCGCAAACACTTTGCCGCCGTGCGCGCAGGTCGATTGTGCGACTTCGTTCTCGTGGTGCGGAAACATCAGGTCGTTGCCGCCGGCGTGGATGTCGATCGTCTCGCCGAGATGCGCCTCGCTCATCGCCGAGCACTCGATGTGCCAGCCGGGGCGGCCGCGGCCCCACGGGCTGTCCCAGCCGGGCAGCTCCGGTGTCGACGGTTTCCACAGCACGAAGTCGGCCGCATTTTTCTTGTATGGGGCGACTTCCACGCGCGCACCGTCGATCATGTCCTCGCGCGAGCGTCGCGACAGATGTCCGTAATCGGCGTACGAAGACACGTCGAACAGCACATGACCTTCCGCCGCGTACGCGTGACCGAGCGCGATCAGGCGCTCGCACATCGCGATGATCTGCGGAATGTGCGCCGTCGCGTACGGGATGATGTCCGGCGTATCGACGCCGAGCCGGGCCATGTCCTCGTGGTACGCCGCGGCATATTTGTTCGTGATCACGTCGATCGGCACGCCCGACTTTGCCGCGGCGTCGTTGATCTTGTCGTCGACATCGGTCACGTTGCGCGCGTACACGACGTGTTGCGCGCCGTACGCGCGCTTGAGCAGGCGCACGAGCAGGCCGAATACGACCGGACCGCGTGCATTGCCGATGTGCACGTAGTTGTAGACGGTCGGCCCGCACAAGTACATCGTCACGCGCTGCGGATCCATCGGCGAGAAGTCTTCGGTCCGGCGAGTGCGTGTGTTGTAGATTCGCAGAGGCATGATTTTGTCTTCGTGCAATGCACCATTGTATCGCAAGGATCAGGTGGGAACGCGTCGAGGAGAGCGCCAAGGCCGCGCCGTTCATGGACTTTTCCTTATGCAGCATTCAGCCTTGGAATGTTCTAATCTTGCGCAAGTTGGCAGAGCCGGGCGTGCAAAAAGCGACGCGTTGGCCCACGAACAAGTACTTGAGGCGGGAAGCCCGGTAATCCACCCGATGACGATAGAGATGTCATGAAGTTTTCTATTCTGATCGCGGCTTTGCTGCTGTGCGCAGCGCCGCTTTCGGCGCAGGTTCCCGCCGCTGCGGCGGCAGCCGGCGAAGAAAGCGCCCATTTCGGCTGGGCCGCCGTGTTGCGTGTCGATCCCGTTTACGACGAGCCGATCGCAGCCGCGGACAACGCGGCTGCGCCCCAGCAGGAATGCTGGGAAGAGCAGGTGCCCGTCGGTACCGGCGCAGGCGGCGACGCTGTCAGCGGCGGGCGCACGGTGGCGACGATGATCGGCGCCGTGGTCGGCGGATTGCTCGGCAATCAGGTCGGCAAAGGCGATGGCCGCAAAGCGGCTACCGTGGCCGGCGTAGTCGCCGGCGGCGTCGTCGGCAACCAGGTCGCGGCGGAGCGTCCGCAGTACACGACGCGGCGTCGCTGCCGGCCGACGACGAGCGCCTCGTCGGGCCCGCGCCATGTGGTCGCTTACGATGTCGAGTATCGCTATCGCGGCGAAGTGTTCACGTCACGTCTGGCCTACGATCCGGGTGATCGCATGCGCGTGAAAGTCAGCGTGACTCCGGCCGAGTAGTTGCGTCGCATTGCCGTGGGCCGTATGGTGCCGCGATGAAAAATCACCATCCATGGACCGGATGAGCAATTCGCTCGCGCTCGCTGCTTCCGACCGGCTCCTGATCTTGGCTCCGCATCCGGACGACGAGTCGATCGCCACCGGCGGGCTCATCCAGGTCGCGCGTGAAGTCGGCGCACCGGTGCGCGTGATCGTGCTGACCGACGGTGACAACAACCCTTGGCCGCAGCGCTGGATCGAGAAGCGTTGGCACATCGACGCCGCCGCGCGCGCGCGCTGGGGCGCACGCCGGCGCGAGGAGGCGCGCGCGGCCATGCGCGTTCTCGGCCTCGAGCCGCACGATGCGCTGTTCTTCGGACTGCCGGATCTGGGCTTGACCGATCTGCTGATGCGCAACGATCAGACCGTGATCGAATCGTTGCGCGCGGCCAGCGACGATTTCGATCCGACTATTCTGGTGATGCCCGCGTTATCGGATCGGCATCCCGACCACAGCGCCGCATACATCCTGGCCTGTCTGGCACTGCAGCGAGCGCGCACCTCGCCACGCCTGCTCTCGTTTGCCGTGCACGGCGGCACCGCAGGCGGCGTGGTGCTCCCATTGAGCTCCGCACAACGCGAGACCAAGGCGAATGCGATCCGCGCGCACACGACGCAGGTGCGCCTGAGCGGCCGGCGATTTCTGAGCTACGCTGCCGGCGATGAAACGTTCGACGACGCCTTGTCGGTTGCTGGAAATCCCGCGCAACCGTTGCGGGCGAGCCTGCGCGACGGCGTGCTCGAAGTGAGCGTCGAGCATGTGCGCGGCTCGCTTCGCGGCTTGGCCGTATTCGTGGCGCTCGACGATGGCACGCGCATGGTCAAACCGTGCACGCAGAATGCGCCCGTGACGGTCGAAGGCACCAAAGCACGGTCCGGATACGTAAAACTGGCGCGTCCCGAGGCTGGTTGGCGCGTGTTCGATGCCTACGGTTGGCAGGCCGTCGTTCGAAGCTGAACGGGAATACCGCAAGCGCTGAACGGGTTGCCGGGAAATGCCCTCATTGCCGTTGACAGTGCAGGGTTCTCTGGCATGCTCCGCATCGCGCCAGACGGCGTCATCCGTCAAATCATCCACAAGGAGACTGCGATGAAAACGTTGCTCGTGAAGGCCGCGCTGGGAGTCGGCTTGTTGGTCGCCATCAGCGCCTATGCCGAAGCCCCCGCGGGTGCTACCGCGGAATGCAAGGACGGCACTTACTACAGCGGAACCACGCACAAGGGCGCCTGCCGCGGCCATCAGGGCGTGAAGACCTGGCTCGACGCGTCATCGGCAACCGATACCGCTGCCGCTGCCGACACTTCGACCAGCAAGAAATCGAAGAAGACGAAGACTGCCGCGACCGAACCGGCGGCGACGGCTGCGACTTCGACGGCCAGCGCTTCTGGTACGCACACCGCCATGTGCAAGGACGGCACGTACTATGACGGCGCTTCGCACAAGGGCGCGTGCCGCGGACACCAGGGAGTGAAGGAATGGCTCGACACGAAGCCGGCAGCCGCGACCAAGGCGGCTCCGAGCGCGCCGGCCGCAGCTGCCACTCCGGCGCCAGCGCCGACCGCCGCTCCAACACCGGCTTCTACCGCTGCTCCGAAGGCGGCGACCACTGAGCACAAGGCACCGACGCCCGCTTCGGAAATTACGCAGAAAGCCGGCGGCGGTCCCGGTTTGGTGTGGGTCAATTCCGAGTCGAAGGTCTATCACTGTCAGGGTGACGAGTGGTACGGCAAGACCAAGCAGGGTTCTTACATGAGCGAAGCCGCGGCCAAGGCCGAAGGCGATCACGCTGCTCGTGGCAAGGAGTGTGGCAAGTAATTCCCGCGCCATGCGCGAATGAACGCCCGGCAATGCCGGGCGTTTTTTTGTCGACTGAACCGCGGCTCGCCAACGTGCGGCGCACTGCATACGTATGCATTGCGCCGCTTTCTAACGCTTCGTTCATCACGTGCGTCCTATTGTTGGCGCGAGCAGGATGAATTGGAAATGCCGGAATTTCGCGTTGAAGCCGTACCCGACGGCTACGGGATGTATGCCGCCGAACTGTATTATCCGATGGACGCCAAGGCGCCGATTGGAAGAACAGGTGCCGTCTACGCCTCGCCCGAGGAGGTACGGCGTCGCATCGAGGATGCCTTCATTGCGTTTTTCAATGCTCCAGAGTGAGATGAAGCACGGGCGTAATCCGCGAGATTCAACCTCCGTCGGAAACGATCAATAGCCGCGGCGAATACAGAGGCCGCTACAACGTTTCCGGTTTGTCGGTGGGTTCCAAATCATGCAACTCGCGCCATATCGCGGTCGACCGCTCGCAGTGCTCGACCATTTCTTGCGTAAGGTTCTTTAGTCGAACAATGTCGATCGGATGTGATTTCAAGTAGACACGCAGCCGCTCGATTGCCGCCATTTCTTCTTCCTTGGCGCGACGCAACTGCTCGATGAGTTCGTTGCCCTTAATGCGGAAAGGCATATCTACCTCCTGTCAACGGCGTGGTGATGTTCCCCACGCGTTAGCCGAAGCAAAAAACCTATAGATATTCAGACCAGCATTGACGCGGAGAGTTGAACGCGTCGTGCCTTGCAAGAGGCAGCTGTTAAGGTGCCATTGGAACAGCGGATTGGTCGTCGCGGGCGCGGCTTGGACGATGGATCCGAGCGCGTCTGAATCCCGGCTGTCGCGTATTCCAGATGTGCGGCGCGGGCATGAAAAAGCCGGCGCTGGGCCGGCTTCCAATATGCTGGTCGGGGAGACAGGATTTGAACCTGCGACTTCTACGTCCCGAACGTAGCGCTCTACCAGGCTGAGCTACACCCCGACACGGAAAACTTTTTGCGAGCCGCGCATGATAATGGCAGGCCGGCGAGGACGCAACCGATGCGGCGGAAAAAAGGCGCCGATCTGTTAGGCTATGCGGCCGCTGCGGCGCTGCGCGCCGCGATTCCTCGAGGAACTTCATGCAGTTCACCCAAGCCCGCACCATGCCTGGCGTGATGGAGCTGCTGCCGCTCGATCAGATCGCGCTGCAGAACATGCTCGATACGATTCGCGGCAATTTCGAGCGCTTCGGTTTTCTGCCGATCGAGACGCCGGTGGTGGAATTTTCCGACGTGCTGCTGACCAAGCAGGGCGGCGAGACCGAGCGTCAAGTATACTTTGTGCAATCCACCGGCGCACTCGAACAAGGCGGCAAGCCGGACCTGGCGCTGCGCTTCGATCTGACCGTGCCGCTCGCCCGCTACGTTGCCGAGCACGAGCACGACCTGAGTTTCCCGTTTCGCCGCTATCAGATCCAGCGTGTCTATCGCGGCGAACGCGCGCAGCGCGGCCGCTTCCGCGAGTTCTACCAGTGCGACATCGACGTGATCGGCAAGGACGCGCTGTCGATCCGCTACGACGCCGAACTGCCGGCGGTGATCTACAGCGTGTTCCGCGATCTGAATATCGGGCCGTTCACGATATGGCTCAACAACCGCAAGATCATGCGCGGTTTTTTTGAATCGCTCGGCATCGTCGACCCGGAAAAGCAGGCACTCGCATTGCGTGAAGTCGACAAGCTCGACAAGCGTGGCGCGGACTACGTACGCGACACGCTGATGGGCGAGGGCTTCGGCTTGGCAAGCGATGCCGCAAAAAAGATTCTCGACTTCGTGCAGATCCGTTCACACGGCCACGCCGATGCGCTGGCCAAGCTCGATGGCCTGCACGCCAGCAACGCCACGTTCGCGGAAGGCGTTGCGCAGCTGCGCGAAGTGCTCGAGATCATCAAGGCATTCGGAGTTCCCGACTCGCATTACGCGATCAACCTGTCGATTGCGCGCGGCCTCGACTACTACACGGGCACGGTCTACGAAACCACGTTGAATGAACACCCGCAGATCGGCTCGATCTGTTCGGGTGGGCGCTACGAAAACCTTGCGTCAAATTATACAAAGTCGCATCTGCCCGGCGTCGGCATTTCGATCGGCGCGACGCGTTTGTTCTATCAGTTGCGCGAAGCCAAGCTGCTCGGCGCCGCCGCGAGTACGGTCAAGGTGCTCGTCACGCAGATGGACGAAGCGCAGCTGCCGGCGTATCTGGAAATCGCCAATCAGTTGCGTGCCGGCGGCATCGCCACCGAGGTGGTCCTCGACGGCGGCAAGCTCGGCAAGCAGTTCAAGTACGCAGACCGCGCCGGCATACGGTTCGTCGTCGTGCTCGGCCCCGACGAGATCGCCAAAGGCGCGGTCACCGTGAAGGACCTGCGTAAACAGGATCAATTTGAAGTGCCGCGCGCGGAGCTCGTGCAGACGCTGCGCGTGGAACTGGAGCAGGCGCAGGTGATGCCGGCATGACCGCACCGATCGTTCTCGACGGCAACAGCCTGATTCGCGACCATGTCGTGGCGATCGCGCGCGGCGCGCGCGTGACGCTCGACGCGACGCAGCTCGCGAAGGTACAACGCACCGCGGATTTTCTTGCAAGCCAGGTCAAGCGCGGTGAACCCATTTATGGCGTCACGACCGGCTTCGGCAGCAATGCCGACAAGCTGCTTGGCGCGCATCGGGCGCGCGACGAACTGCCCGGTCACGAAGCGGATCCGGGCCAGCGACCGTTGATGGAGGAGCTGCAATACAACCTGATCGTCACGCATGCGGTCTGCGTCGGCAAACCGTTGGATGTCGAGATCGTGCGCGCCATGCTGGCGATCCGCGTCAATACGCTGATGCGCGGACATTCCGGCATCCGCGCGACGACGCTGCAAGCGCTGGCGGAGCTGCTCAATCGCAACGTGATCCCGGTAATTCCGGAGAAGGGCTCCGTCGGTGCGAGCGGCGATCTTGCGCCACTGTCGCACCTGGCGAATGTGCTGCTCGGCGAAGGTGAAGCGTTTTACGAGAATGAGCGCATGCCAGGCGCCGACGCGCTCAAGCGCGCGGGTCTGTCGGCGGTGCGTTTGTCTTTCAAGGAGGGCCTCGCGCTCAATAATGGCACGGCGCAGATGTTGGCGACCGCCGCGCTCGCGCTCGCTCGCCTCGAACAATTGCTCGCGACCGCCGATCTGGCCGCGGCGATGACACTCGATGCGTTCGCCGGCCGGACCGCGGCATTCAAGCCGGAAGTGCACGCGTTGCGTCCGCACCCGGGCCAGGTCGAAACCGCAGCGAACCTGCGCCGTCTGCTCGAAGGTTCGACGCTCGCCGACATTCCGTACCACCTCGTGCCGAAATTTCGTACATGGCTGGCCGAATCGTGGAGCGATCCGGCGGATCAGGCGCATCGCTTCGATCTCGGCTGGGACTACGTGCCGCCGTCGCAGCGCCATGGCAAGGAAGCGTTTTATTCGCGCTTTCTGCCGTTCAAGGGCGGCAAGAAGCATCAACCGCAGGACGCGTATTGTTTGCGTTGCATTCCGCAAGTGCACGGCGCCGTGCGCGACGCGCTCGCGCAGGCGCAGCGCGTGATCGACATCGAACTCAACGCGGTCACCGACAACCCGCTGATTTTCCCCGACGCGGAAAACGCGCGTGTCATCGAGGATCAGGTGATTTCGGCCGGACACTTCCACGGCATGCCGCTGGCGTTGGCGATGAGCTACGTCAAGGCGGCGATTCCGGTGCTCGCGTCGATTTCCGAGCGGCGTCTCAACAAGCTCGTCGATGCGGCGACGAACGACGGTCTGCCCGCGTTCCTGATCGGCAATGAAGATGCAACGGATTCCGGTTTCATGATCGTGCAGTACACCGCCGCCGCGCTCGTCAACGATCTCGCCACGCGCGCGCACCCGGCTTGCGTGTATTCAATTCCGACCAGCGCGAACGCCGAAGATCACGTGTCGATGGGCACGAACGAGATCCGCCACGTGCTCGATATGACGCAAGATCTCGCGCACGTGCTCGCGCTCGAACTTTACACGGCCGCACAGGCGCTCGAATATCGCCGGGACATGCTCAATGCCGCGCGCACGCTTGCCGCGCGCGGCGACTGGCAGGCACTCGCGCGCAAGGTCACGGGCGCCCCGCCTCCGGAACACGCCTCGTATACGCAATTCAAAACCGAAGTCGCCGCGCTGATGACAGAGCTGGCCAAACACGAGGACTTTCACGCCGGCGCGGAAGTGCGCAAGGCGTTTGCGAAAATCCGCGAGCACATTCCATTCATGACCCGGGATCGCGCCATGGATGGCGACGTGCGCCGTGCGTGTGAACTCGTCGACGGCAGAACTCTGATCTAGTACGTGCGCCGACGCTTACCTGCTTTGGCGCGAGAGGTTCACCGCGTACTGCGCCGTTCCGTCGCTGTTCTTGCGAATCAGTGTGACATTGGCGGTTGCTGCCGCGTCCTTGTCCGAAGCCGTCGTCAACACCACGGGTCCAGCGGTCTTCACGCTCGTGAATTGCCAATTGCGATCGCTGCCGAACGTGTCGCGCGTGATCCGGCCTTGTGACTTGATGAACGCGATGAGTACGTCGCGGTTCGTATCGGGTGCCGAGAAGGCGATATTGCTGCCGTCGAGTCCGGGAAAACTGCCGCCGCCATTCGCGCGGTAGTTGTTGGTCACGACGATGAACGGCTGCGTGTCTTGCACGGGCTGGCCCGCGTAACGCAACGCGCTGATGCGCGAGCCAGCGGACCGCGTGACATCGATCGAGTACGTGAGCCCGCCCTGGATCACGTCGAAGTTGTAGGTCGGAAACTTGCGGTTGATCAGTTCCTGCGGTTCGGACTTTGTCGGATCGATCCGGTTGAGCCAACCGGCGGATTTTTCCAGCCACGCCTTCACGCCGGCGCCGTCCGTTTTCACGGCGGTGATCACGTTCGGATAAAGATAGAGGTCCGCGGCATTGTTGATCGCGAGCGGTCCGGCGGGCACGTCGGTGTAGTCATTGGGCCCACCGAAGCCGGCCTTGAACGGCGAAGCGGCGCCCAGCACCGGAATGTCCGCGTACTGCGGCAGGTTCGCCTGGATGTACTTGTGCGCGTAATCGCGCTGCGCCGCGTTGACGATCTGCAGCGCCGAAGTATCGCCGGCCGCGACGAAGTAGGTGCTCATCGGGAAATTGCTGCGACCGATCGGAGTCCTCACGTAGGCAATGGTGTTGGCGTGTTCGGTTGCCACGAGTGGTGCGACGGTGCGGTCCGGGTCGACGTAGCCGGCGTCGGTCTTGAGCGAGCGCACCTGCGCGTTGGTTCGCGCGCGGTCCACCTGCCAGCGACCGTCGGCGTACACGAGCGCGAGATCGATCAGACCGATGTTCTTGCCATAGTAATTTCCCATCACCGCCGGCACGCCGCGCACGAAGCCGCGTTCGTTGTCGACGTCCGGCATATGTGCGTAGCGCGATTTCGCGTCGTTCGGGTTCGGGAAGATGTCGTGCGAGTGGCCGAGCAGCATGGCGTCGATGCCGGGCACGCCGGCAAGATGCCACGCCGCGTTTTCCATTTCGGGCGAGTAGGGCGCGGCATTGATGCCGCCGTGGACGAGCGCGATGACGATATCGGCGCCGGCGGCTTTCACTTCCGGCAGATATTTTTGCGCAGCTTCGACGACGCCGAGCACGCTGACTTTACCGTCGAGATGACGCTTGTCCCACTGCATGATCATCGGCGGCGTGAATCCGAGCAGGCCGATGCGGATCGTCTCCTCACGCGCGCTGCCGTCGGGCGCCTGTACGCGCAGCGTACGCGTGAGCACGCGCCACGGCGCGTACAGGGGCTTGCCGGTTTTCGCGCTGAATACATTCGACAGCACGAATGGAAAATCCGGGCCTTTGCACTTCTTCGTCGTGAGGTCATCGACATCGAACGGCGTGCCCGTAACCTGACTCAGGAACGGCAGGCCATAGTTGAATTCGTGGTTGCCGATCGTGCCGGCGTCGTAGCCGATCGCGTCCATCGCTTTGTACACGGCCAATTCCTGTGCGCAGGACGGCCGTGCGACGAGCGCCTGGTAATCGGCGAGCGCGGTGCCCTGGATCGTATCGCCGGAATCGAACGTCAGGCTGTTCGGAAATTCGTTGCGTGCCTGGCGAATCAGCGTCGCCGCGCGCTCGAATCCGATCGTCTTGTCCTCACTGAGCTTGAAGTAGTCGTAGCTCATGACGTTCGAGTGCAGATCGGTGGTCTCGATCAGCGCGAGCTCGGCGCGACTGCCGGCGGGCGGCGCATGTTGCGGCTTCTGCGGCATTGCGCAGGCGGCGAGCAGGAGCAGGGTGAAAACGACGAGGTGACGCATGAGTTGTCCGCGGCCAGAATGTCGCGCGATTATGGCCGAAACTGCTAATCTTGCGCGCCTCCTTTACAAGCCCCACGCATGACTGTCCGCACCCGCTTCGCTCCTAGCCCGACCGGTTTCCTGCACATCGGCGGCGCGCGCACTGCGCTGTATTGCTGGCTCGAAGCGCGGCATCGCGGTGGACAGTTCATCCTGCGCGTCGAGGACACCGATCGCGAGCGTTCCACCGACGAAGCGGTGAAAGCGATTCTCGACGGCATGAACTGGCTCGGGCTGGATCATGACGAAGGCCCGTATTATCAGACGCTGCGCATGGATCGTTACGTCAAAGTTGCCGAGGAACTCGTGCACGCCGGCAAGGCGTATTACGCATACGAAACGCGCGAAGAACTCGATGCGATGCGCGCGGCGCAGATGGACAAGGGCGTGAAGCCGCGCTATGCCGGGATTTACCGCGAACAGAACGAACCGTTGCGCGAACATCCGCACCGCGTGATTCGTTTCCGCAACCCGAGCTCGGGTTCGGTGGTGTTCAACGACAAGGTCAAAGGCCGCATCGAGTGGAACAACGAGGAACTCGACGATCTCGTCATGGTGCGCTCGGACGGCTTTCCGACCTACAATTTCGCCGTCGTCGTCGACGATATCGACATGCACATCACCGAAGTGATCCGCGGCGACGACCACGTCAACAATACGCCGCGCCAGATCAACATCTATCACGCGCTCGAGGCCCGTGTGCCCGAGTTCGCGCATCTGCCGATGATTCTCGGGGCCGACGGCCAGAAGCTCTCCAAGCGCCACGGCGCCGTCGGCGTGATGCAGTATCGCGACGACGGTTATCTGCCGCACGCGCTGCTGAATTATCTCGTGCGCCTGGGCTGGTCACACGGCGATCAGGAAATCTTCTCGCTCAAGGAGATGATCGCATTGTTCGACGTGGCCAATGTCAACAAAGCCGCCGCGCGTTTCGACATGGAGAAGCTGAACTGGCTCAACCAGCACTACTTGAAGTTCGACGATCCGGACGAGATCGCGCCACATCTGGAATGGCATCTGCGCGCTCAGGGTTACGATCCCGCGCACGGCCCCGCGCCCGCGGACGTGATCGTCGCGCTGCGCGAGCGCTGCCACACGCTCAAGGAAATGGCTGACAAAGCCAGCATCTGGTACGGTCCGATCACGCGTTGGGACGACGCAGCCGTGAAGAAGCATCTGCAGTCGGCAACCGCGCTGGCGGCGCTCAAAGCCGCTCACGCGGAACTGGAAAAACTGCAGGAGTGGAAAGTGGAAAATGTACACAAGGCGATCGAGGCCGCTGCCACCGCGATCGGCGAAGGCATGGGCAAGGTCGCGCAGCCATTGCGCGTGGCGATGACGGGCACCCAGGTTTCGCCCTCGATCGATCACACCGTGTATCTGGCGGGCCGCGACCGCGCGCTCAGGCGCATCGAGGACGCCGTGGAAAAGACCGGCGCGTGAGGCGATGACCTGCGACATCAACGCGTTGACCGCACTCGATCCGACCGATCCGGATCAGGCGACGCAGCTGTTGCAGGAATGCACGCGCGCGTTGACCGATCCGACGCTGTGGTTCTGGGCGATTGCGCTTACGGTGATCGGCGCGGTGGTCGGCGCGTGGATCGGCAAGCGCAAGCATGCGGTGACGCGCGACACGCTGCTTGGCGCCACGCTCGGACCGATCGGCTGGATCATTTCGCTGGCGCTGCCAATGGCGAAACCGAAGGCCGCGTGCCCTGCCTGCCAGCGTGAGGTCGATGCGAGCGACGCGCATTGCCGCCATTGCGGCGCGAACTTGAGAACTTCGCCGCGATGACGTGGTGTTATCCTTCTTGAACGTCGAGCGCCGCGCCCCGACTTGAATCCGATGGCCGCCAAATCCGCCCACTCCGAGCATCACCACCACGCCCATAACGCCAAAGGTTTCGTGCGCGAAGTGGCTGCCGCGTGCGAGATGCGCGGTCTGCGCCTGACCGAGATCCGCATGCAGGTGCTGGAACTCATTGCCAACGCGCCGAAGCCGGTCAAGGCTTACGACCTGCTCGATCAACTCAAGGACGATCGCAGCAATGCCGCGCCGCCAACCGTGTACCGGGCGCTTGATTTCCTGATCGAGAACGGCTTCATCCACAAGCTGCAGTCGATCAACGCGTACGTGAGCTGCCATCACCCGAGCGTGGTGCATCAGGTGCCGTTCCTGATCTGCGATGTCTGCGAATCCGCGACGGAAATCTGCGACGAACGCGTCGCCGGCCTGCTCAACGAACAGGCGAAGACGTTCGGTTTCAAGCCGCGCGCGCAGACGCTCGAAGTCCACGGCATATGCCGACGCTGCGGCGCGGCCGCTTAGCAGCGCGTGCGGTTTCTCCAGGCATCGGCGGTATAGGCCGAAAGTTGGGTGGTGTTCCGGCCGCGGTATCGTTATATTATAACGTATCGCTTCTACGGAACACGGTCCATGAAGAAAACCGCTTTTGCCGTACTCGGTTCATTGATGCTGGGCACTCCGCTTTGGGCCGCCGAGAATCCGCCTGACACGGCTTTGCAAGCGCTCGACGCGCGCATCCGCGTGCTCGAAGCCGAAGGCCAGAAACTGCGTGAACAAGCCGCCGCCGCGCTCGCCGCCGCGGATGCAGCGCGTGCGGAACTGGAAAAGATGAAAGCCGCGATGCAATCGCAACAACAGGCACAGGCGACCGCGGCGGTGTCGGCGCCACGTGAAACCAGCGCGCCGAACCCCGGCGGCGCGAACGGCAACGCGTTCAATCCGGGCATCGCGGTCATCCTCAACGGCGACTACGCACATCATTCGAAGAATCCGGACAGTTACGTGCACGCGGGATTCCCGAACGTCGCCGGTTCGGGGCCGCAGGGCCTGTCGCTCGGCGAAAGTGAAGTTTCGTTCGCGGCCAACATCGACGACAAGTTCTACGGCCAGTTCACGATCAGCTACGACGACGACAACGGCAAGGTCGGCACCAACCTCGAAGAGGCGTATATCGACACGCTCGCGCTGCCGCAGGGCTTCAGCGTGCGCGCCGGGCGCTTCTTTTCCAACATCGGTTATCTGAACAGCCATCACGCGCACACCGACAATTTCGTCGATCGGCCGCTCGCCTACCAGGCCTTCCTCGCCGATCAATATGGCGACGATGGCGCGCAGCTGCGCTGGGTCGCACCACTCGATTTGTTCCTCGAACTCGGCGGCGAAGTATTCCGCGGCGAGAACTTTCCGACCGCGGGCGCGAATCACAGCGGCGTCGGCGCCCACACGCTGTTCGCGCACGCGGGCGGCGACGTTGGCACCGAGAACTCCTGGCTTGCCGGCGTGTCGATGCTCAAGGCGAGCACGACCGGCGCCGACGACGGCTTCAGTGGCGACAACACGTTGTACCTGGCCGATGCGACCTGGAAATGGGCGCCGAACGGCAATACCAAGGATGGCGGCGTGACCTTGCGCAGCGAATATTTCATCGATCGCCGCCACGGTACCTACACGGCGCCGCTCGACGACGGCATCGATCTGAGTGATCCTGCGACGCAGCCGTGGATCGGCACGCGCCGTGGCGTTTATCTGGAAAGCGTCTACCGGATCAATCGCACCTGGGATGTCGGTTATCGGTTCGACAAGCTCTGGGCCGGCTCCGGCAATCCGTTCGCGACCGGTTACGATCCGCTGCGTCACAGCGTCGAGCTCACCTGGCGCAACAGCGAATTCAGCTTCTTCCGGCTGCAATACAGCCACGACGATCCGTTGCGCGGTCTCGCCGACAATGCGATCTATCTGCAATACGACGTGAGCCTCGGCGCTCACGGCGCTCACAAGTTCTGAGGTTCGTGATGAGAAAAGTATATTTCGTTGCATTGTTGCTGTTTTGTCTTGCAACGCCCGCCGCGCAGGCGTTGGAAGTGTTCGCCTGCGAACCGGAGTGGGGTTCGCTCGTGCATGAACTGGCCGGCGATGCCGTGCACGTCGATGTCGGCACGAGCGCATTGCAAGACGTGCACGTGATCGAGGCCAAGCCAAGCCTGATCGCCAAGGTGCGTCGCGCCGACCTGATCGTGTGCAGCGGCGCGGACCTGGAAATCGGCTGGCTGCCACAGCTGATCCGTCAGGCCGGCAATCCGAAAGTGGCGTCCGGAGCGGGATATTTTCTTGCCTCCGATCAGATCACAACCCTGGAGAAACCAACCTCGCTGGATCGTTCCGAAGGCGATATCCACGCGCAGGGCAATCCGCATTTCCAGCTCGATCCGTATCGCGTACTCGCGATCGCCAAGGCGCTCGACGCCCGGCTGTCGCAGCTCGATCCCGCGCATGCGGCAGACTTCCAGAAGCGTCTCGAAGATTTCAGCACGCGCTGGCAGGCGGCGATCAAGACCTGGGAAGCCAAGGCCGCGCCGCTCAAGGGCCGCAAGGTCGTGGTGCACCACATGAGCTGGATCTATCTTCTGCAGTGGCTCGGCATGGAGCAGATCGGCGCGCTCGAGCCCAAGCCCGGCGTGCCGCCGACGAGCGGACATCTGGCGAGCCTCGTCGAGCTGACGAAGAATGCGCACGCGCTGGCCATCCTGCGCGCGGCGTATCAGGATCCCAAGCCCGGCGATTGGCTGTCCGAGCAGACCGGAGTACCAGCCGTGACACTGCCGTTCACGGTCGGAGGTGACGACAAGGCGAAAGATCTGTTCGGCCTGTTCGATTCGACGATCGACAAACTGCTCGCGGTGGCGAAGTGAACTGGCAGGGACTGGAGCTGAGCATTCTGGGTCCGGCGTGCCTGGCCGGCCTGCTCGTGTTGTCAACGCACGTGCCGCTCGGGCAACAAGTGCTCTCGCGCGGCATCATCTTCATTGATCTGGCCATTGCCCAGGTCGCCGCGCTCGGCGTGATCCTCGCCCAGTATTTCGGCATGGACGAGCAGGGTATCGGCGTCGAAATTGCCGCCGCCGTTGCCGCGCTCGCCGGCGGCGCGCTGCTGACCTGGACCGATCGAAAGTGGCCCGATTACCAGGAACCGCTGATCGGAACGCTGTTTGTCCTCGCCGCGACCGGTGGCCTGCTGCTGCTCGCGAACAATCCGCATGGCAGCGAGCACCTGAAAGATTTGCTGGTCGGCCAGATTCTCTGGGTCAGCTTTCATCACCTGATCGGCACCGCGCTGCTCTCGGCTGCGTTGCTCGTGATCATGTGGTGGCAGCGCGCGCGCCTCGCCGGTCCGTTGTTCTATGCGCTCTTCGCGCTGGCGATTACCGCGTCGGTGCAGCTCGTCGGCGTGTATCTCGTGTTCGCGAGCCTGATCATTCCCGCGTTGGCCACCGCCGGCATGAGCGGCGTACGCCGGCTCGTCACCGCCTACGCGATCGGTATCGCCGGGTATGTGCTCGGACTGGTGCTGTCGGCGGTTCTCGACCTGCCGAGCGGGGCGATGATCGTGTGGACGCTGGCCGGCTGTGGCATCGTCGCGCGCGTGCTGCTCACGTGGCGCGGCGAGCACACGCCCAGCGACGTTGCTACGGCGGCCTAGAATGATATAATATATCAGCCATGATCCGGCCCGCCTTGCATCCCCAAATGGCCCACATCGCCGATCGCATCGGCGCCACCGCTTCGTTTATCTGCGCATTGCATTGCGCGGCGCTGCCGTTCGTGCTCGCGGTGCTGCCGGCATTGGGCTTGGGCTTTCTCGCGGATCACCTGTTTGAACGCGTTTTCATCGCTTGCGCCAGTGCGCTTGCATTGACCGTGTTGTTGCACGCCTACCGCCGCCATCGCGATGCGCATGCACTGATGCTGCTCGCGCCGGGCCTGGTCTTGCTCTGGATCGGCGGTTTCCTCGTCGATGGCCACGACACCGTCGGTTTGCACGCCCTGCTGGTCGTGCTCGGCGGCAGTTGCGTCGCGCTCGCGCATTTGACCAATCTGCGGATTCAGCACAACACGAATTGCGATTGTGTAACGGCGGCGTGACGGCCTAGCATCGCGCGATGTCCGCGCACGCGCATTCCCATGAGCATCATCATCACGCCGCAACCGGCGAACGCCGGCTGCTGATCGCGTTTGCGTTGACCGTACTGACATTGGTCGCTGAAGCTGCCGGCGGTTGGTGGTCCGGCTCGCTGGCGCTGCTGGCGGATGCCGGCCACATGCTCATCGATGCCGTTGCATTGCTGCTGGCCTGGGGCGGTGCGCATTTTGCGCGGCGTCCGGCCGACGCATTGCGCAGCTTCGGTTATGCGCGGCTGGAAGTGCTGGTCGGTTACAGCAACGCGCTGATGCAGTTCCTGATCGTCGCCTGGATCATCATCGAAGCCTCGTCGCGGCTGCTGGCGCCCGCGCCGATCCGCGCAACCGTCATGCTGGCGGTCGCCGCGGCTGGCTTTGCGACCAATTTCCTCGTACTGCGCGTGCTCGGGTCGCACGAGCACGACGACCTCAACACGGCCGGCGCGCGCCTGCACGTGATCGGCGACCTGCTCGGATCGCTCGGCGCGGTGATCGCCGCGTTGGCAATCTGGAAATTCGGGTGGCTCTGGGCCGATCCGATTCTGTCGGTCCTCGTCGCGCTGCTGATTCTGGGCAGCGCCTGGAACCTGCTGCGCCGTTGCGCGCACATCCTGCTCGAAGGCACGCCGGAGGATTTCGAAGCCGAGGTCATGATCAATACGATCCGCGACCAAAGCGGCATCGCCGACGTGCATCACGTGCACGTCTGGCAGCTGGCCGGCGGCCAGCATCTGGCGACGCTGCATGTGCGCCTTGCCGACGGTACCGATGCCGATAGCGCGCTTGCGAGCGTGCAGCGCGCGCTGCGCGAGCGCTTCCGCATCACGCACGCCACGGTGCAGATCGAACGCGGCGAAAACTGCGCAGGGGCGGACTGCCATGAACCGCACCATCACTGAGCCCTGGCGGATTGCGCTCGGCTCGTGGCCGATAGCGCGGCGGCGCGTTTACCCGTGCTAAACTGCGCGCCCGCAAGACACCTACTTTTCCGGAGAGATGCGAGATGGGCAGAGGCGACAAGAAGACGCGCAAAGGCAAGATCGCCAAGCGCAGCTATGGCAATGCACGTCCGCACAAGGCTGTGGTCAAGGGCGGCGCCGCGAAGAAAACGGCGACACCGAAGCCCGCAGTGAAGAAGGCCGCTCCGGCAGCCAAGAAGGCGGCGCCGAAAAAGTCCGCCTGAGCGAGCTTGGTCGGCCGTCATCCGAACCCCGCCGCGGCGGGGTTTGGTGTTTTCAGGGCCTGGCGTCGGCCCCGCCCACGACGACGCGCCGCGCGAGATTTCCGCCGATCCAGTAGCACAATTCGGCCGGATGTCCGATGTCCCAGACGACGAAATCCGCGCGCAGGCCTGGCTGCAGCGTGCCGCGATCGCTCAACCCGAGCGCGCGCGCGGCGTGCGCCGTCGTCCCGCGCAGCGCTTCTTCGGGCGTCAGGCGAAACAGCGTGCACGCCATGTTCATTGCGTGACGCAGCGACAGCAACGGCGCTGTACCGGGATTGATGTCGCTGGCCACGGCCATCGGCACACCGTGCGCACGGAACTGCCCGATCGGCGGCAACCTGGTTTCGCGCAGGACGTAGAATGCCGCGGGCAGCATCACGGCAACGCTGCCGCATGCGGCCATTGCACGCACGCCCGCCTCGTTGGTGTATTCCAGATGATCGACCGATAGCGCGCCGAACTCGGCGGCCAGCGCGGCGCCGTGCAGATCCGACAGCTGATCGGCGTGCAGTTTGACCGGTAACCCGAGTGCGCGCGCAGTCTCGAACACGCGCCGCGTTTCCGAAGGCGTGAACGCGATGTTTTCACAAAACGCGTCGACCGCGTCGGCAGCATTCTCCCTGGCGATTGCCGGCAGCATGTGCACGCACAGCTCATCGACGTAGTCGGACTGGCGTCCGGCAAACTCCGGCGGAACCGCGTGCGCGCCGAGAAACGTCGTGCGCACCTCGATGCCGAGTTCCGCGCCAATGCGGCGCGCGACGCGCAGCATCTTCATCTCGCTGTCCAAATTCAGGCCGTAGCCGGATTTGATCTCGAGCGTCGTCACGCCGTCGGCGCGCAATGCCTGCGCGCGCCGCAGCGATTGGCCGAGCAATTCGTCTTCGCTGGCCGCGCGCGTGTGCTCCACCGTCGAGACGATGCCGCCACCGGCACGCGCGATCTCCTCGTAGCTCGCGCCGTGCAGGCGCAGTTCGAATTCATGCGCTCGATTGCCGGCGAACACCAGATGCGTGTGACAATCGATCAACCCCGGCGTGATCCACGCGTGCGCGGCCGAATCGACGCGGCGCGCCAGTTTTTCCGGCACGCCGGGCAATTGCTCGTGCGATCCGGCGAACGTGATCTTGCCGTCGTGCCAGCCGAGTGCGGCGTTTTCGATACGGCCGTACGGCTGGCCGTTATCGGTCAACGTGGCGAGGCGGCAGTCGAGCAGTAGTCCATCCCACATGGCAGAGGTTCCCAAGTAGCGCCGCGCCCGCTACTCTGCGCGGCATCATGACTTCCTATTTTGCCGATTTTGCCTGGCTCCCGCATGGCTGGGCAGCGAACACGCGCATCGACGTGGCCAGCGAGCGCACATTCAGCGCAGTCGACGAGGATGCAGAAGGCTCCGGCGCCACCCGCCTCGGGCGATTCGTGCTGCCCGGCATGCCGAACCTGCATTCGCACGCATTCCAACGTGCGATGGCGGGCTTGGCGGAACGGCAGACGCATCCGGAAGACAGTTTCTGGACCTGGCGCGAGACCATGTACGCGTTCGCGTCGCGCATCGGACCCGACGATCTGCGCGCAATCGCCGCGCAGTTGTACGTCGAAATGCTCAAAGCCGGCTACACGCAGGTCTGCGAATTCCACTATCTGCATCGCCAGCCCGATGGCAGCGCGTACGCCGATGCGGCGGCGATGTCGCTGGCGCTGATCGAGGCCGCGCGCGAGACCGGCATCGGCCTGACCTTGCTGCCGACTTTGTACATGACCGGCGGCTTCGATGGGCGACCGTTGTCCGAACGGCAGCGGCGTTTCGCGCAGGATCTGGACGGCTATCTGCGCCTGCTCGAAAAATTGCGCAAAATGGAGGATTCCACATTGCGCGTTGGCGTCGCGCTGCACAGTCTGCGTGCAGTGCCGGAAGAAGCGATGCGCGCGGTGCTCGAATCCGGACTTGTCGACGCTGCGCCGATCCACATCCACGTCGCCGAGCAGATCGGCGAAGTGCAGGATTGTCTGAGCTTGCGCAACGCGCGGCCGGTCGAATGGCTGCTCGATCACGCGCCGGTCGATCCTCGCTGGTGCCTGGTGCACGCCACGCACATGACCGATGAAGAGACGCGGCGCCTGGCCGAGACCGCCGCCGTAGCCGGCCTGTGTCCGACCACCGAGGCCAATCTCGGCGATGGGCTGTTCCCGCTCAAGGACTACCTGCAGGCGGGCGGCGCCATGGGCATCGGCTCCGATTCGCATATCTCGGTTTCGCCGGTCGAGGAATTGCGCTGGCTCGAGTACGGTCAGCGCCTCGTCACGCGCCATCGCAACATCGCGGTTTCCGAATCCAGCAACAGTGTCGGCGAAACGCTGTGGGCGGAAAGCGTGTTCGGCGGCGCGCAAGCCGCCGGCGTGGAGATCGGCGTGATCGAGGGCGGCGATCCGGCGGTGCCGCAAACCGCACCACGCGCCGATCTGCTCGTGCTCGACGACGCGTCGCCGCTGCTCGCGGCGCGCGGTATCGACGCGGTGCTCGATACCTTGCTGTTCGCCGGCAACGCGAATCTCGTGCGCGACGTGATGGTCAACGGCGCGTGGGTCGTGCGCGATTCTCATCATCGCGATGAACAGCGCTTTGCCGCCCGCTATCGCGAAACGGTGCTGCGTCTGATGCGGACCTAGGCTGGCGCGATGGCCGCTTGCGCCACGGTGTGTGGTGTCTCGCGCTGGATCAGCAACGCCATCAGTGCGGCAATCGCGCAGGCCAGTCCGGCGAGCAGGAACGCTTCGACGTAACGGTTGGTCTGCACGCGCAGAACTCCGGCGCCGAAGGCCGCGGTCGCCGCACCGATCTGATGCCCGGCGCCGATCCAGCCGTAGACGACGGGACCGCGCGTGGTGCCGAAACGCTCGGCGGTCAAGCGCACGGTGGGCGGCACCGTCGCGATCCAGTCCAGACCGTAGAACATCGTGAACAAGCCGAGTCCGTAGAATGAGAAATCCGAATACGGCAGATACAGCAGCGACAGTCCGCGCAAGCCGTAGTAGATGCACAGCAGGCGCCGGCTGTCGAAGCGGTCCGAGAGCCATCCCGACGCGGTCGTGCCGATGATGTCGAACACGCCCATTGCAGCGAGCATGCCCGCAGCCTGCACTTCGGGTATGCCGTTGTCGGCGCAGTAGGCGATCAGGTGCGTGCCGATCAGGCCATTCGTGCTGAGTCCACAGATGAAGAACGTGGCGAACAGCATCCAGAACGTGCGCGTGCGCGCGGCCATCGCCAGCGTGCGAAACGCTTCGACGATGGGATTGTTGGCCGGTGCTGCCGCGACCGCGTCGATCGCCGGCGCGCCGTAGCGCGGCAGGCCGATATCGGCGGGGCGCTCGGGCAGCAGCAACGCGACGAGGGGAATCAGCGACAGTGCCGCGAGCGCCACAATGCCGACAACGAGGCGCCAGTCGGCGATCGATACGACCCATGCCAGCAGCGGCAGGAACAGCAACTGCCCGGTCGCCGTGCTCGCGGTGAGCAGACCAAGCACGGTACCGCGGCGCGACTCGAACCAGCGACCGACGATCGTCACGCCGAGCACCATCGCCATCGTCCCGGTGCCGATGCCGGCGAGCACACCCCAGGTGAGTATCAGCCCGAGCGGCGACGTCACCCATGCGCTGCTGCCCATCGCCGATGCCAGCAGCACGAGCGCCACGATCATCGTGCGGCGCACACCGAAACGCTGCATCGCTGCCGCCGCGAACGGGCCCATCAGGCCGAACAAGCACAGGCCAACGGAAACGGCGAGCGTGATCTGATCGCGGCCCCAGCCGAACGCGTGCTCGAGCGGGACGATCAGCACGCTCGGTGTCGCACGGATGCCGGCGACGACGAGCAGGGTCAGGAACGTCAGCGCGGCGACCACCCACGCGTAGTGGATGCGTCCATCAAGGCGGCGGGCGAGGGTGTAAGTCATGTTGTTCTTGCCTCGTGGCAGAAAAGGAGTATATACACGTATTCATGAAACGACAAACGACATGCGTTTGCGTCAATCTGCGTCGCGCCACGCGTGCGCTGACGCAGTTGTACGACTCGGCTCTCGCGGATGCGGGCGTCAAAGTCACGCAGTTTTCGCTCTTGCGTGCGATCGAACGCAACGAACCGGCGGCAATCACCACGCTCGCGGACGACCTGGATCTGGATCGCACGACATTGACACGCAATCTGCTGCCGTTGCAACGCGATCGCCTCGTCATGCTGGCGGCGGGAGAAGATCAGCGCGTCACCGAGGTGCGGCTCACCGCGAAGGGCCGCAAAGCGATCGCGGCCGCGCTGCCGCTGTGGCAGCAGGTGCAGGGCGAGATTGCCGAACGCCTCGGCGCCGGCCGGGTCGAACAGATCCGCGAGATTGCGGCCGCAGCCGTCGCACTCAGCGCGCAGCGGGCGCAAGCATCGGCGCGACGACGTTGAAATCGCCGTCATTTGGCGCCGGCTGCATCTTGAGTATGTTCACCAGCAGCGGATAGACATCGACGTTGTCGAACTCCGGCACGACCTGCCCATGCCGGAATGCGGGCCCGTGCGCCACGAACAGTGCGCGCATGTTCGGATCGTCGTTGTCGTACCCGTGCTCGCCCTTGTGTTCCTCGCGATCGGGCCTGACGAGAGAGTGGCGCGTCGAAATGGTCCAGCCGTCGGCGGCAAGGCACAGCAGCGGCGGAATGCGCGCGTTCGTGCCGTAGTGCAGGCGCGCCGGCGTCTGCGTCTTGCGCCAGCACGTCATGTGCGCATGCGGCACGAGCAGCGAGTTTTCGACCCGCGCCTCGCGTCCGGGTTTGGCGGCAAGACCGGTGAAGACCCCATCGCTGACCAGATCGACATCGTTCAGATCGACCACATCATCGAGCACGATCGTGTGCTCGGCGCTGGTCGCCGCCATGCCGTGATCCGATACGATCACGAGATTCGTCGAGTTCTGCAGATTGCGCTGACGCAGGCCTTCGAGCAAGCGGCCGAGCGCAGCGTCGACCAATGCAATCGCCGCATCCGTCTGCGGCGATGCCGGACCGAAATCGTGCGCCTCGTGATCGACCTGATCGAAATACAGCGTGATGAAATCCGGGCGCTGCCCCGCGGGCAGATCGAGCCACTGCAGCACCCGGTCGACGCGGGCATAGGCGCTGATGTGGCGGTCGAACGTCTGCCAGTGTTCCGGGCGCACGCCGCCGATCGGGTAGTCCGAACCGGGCCAGAACATCGTTGCCGCGTGTTTGCCTTGGCGTTCGACGCCGACCCACAGTGGTTCGCCACCCCACCATTGCGGATCGCCGGCGAGTTGCGTGTCGCTGCTCACGAAGCGTTTGCCGCTGTTCGGATCGAACATGCGATTGGCGACGATGCCGTGATGATCCGGATACAAGCCGGTGACGAGCGTGTAGTGATTCGGAAACGTCAGAGTCGGAAATGCCGGTTTCAGCGCTTGCGCGCGCACGCCGTCGCTGGCGAGCGCGACCAGATTCGGCGAAAGGTCACGCTCGATATAGTCGGCGCGATAGCCGTCGATCGAAATCAGTATCAACGGCGTGTACGCCGATATTTTTGATGCCGGGGCATGCGAACATGCCGAGAGCGCGAGGACGAGCCAGCCGAGGGCACAGCGAAAAGTGTTCGTCATCCGTTCGATCGGCGCAGGAGGGCTCGCAATTTCGCCACAGCTTGAAACGAATTGCTAGTTCTTCCGGTCTGTTGCGGCGTACACTGGTGCAACGATGCTGCGAACCGCACTGAAAATCCTGCTGGCCTTGTCTTTGCTCGCCCAGGGCGGATTCAGCGCGTCTGCGGCCGGTACGGATGCGCACCCGCACGGCACGCAACAGCACGACCGCGGCAAGATGCCGTGCTGTCCGGATTCCGGCACGCACGACGGCACAGCCGCATGCACGGCCTGCTGCGCGGCATTCATCGCGACGGTGCATTCGATGCCACTGTGGGTCGAGCCGATGCGCGCGGTCGCATCGGAAATCCGTGCCGTATTCGCGTCGAGCGCGCCGATTCCGCCCGACCCGCCTCCGATCGCCTGAATCTCTTGCGGTTTCGGCCCGCGCGATCGTGCGCGGCATGCGCGCGTGCGCGCATCGATTCGGAGTGGCTCATGTTGTACTCGTTTCCCGTGCGCGCGATGACGGCGCTGCTCATCCTCGCGCTGAACGTGCCGGCCGCGGCGAAGCCGATCGCGTTTGCGAATGGCACCACGATCATGGCCGAGTACGGCGCAGGTTCGATGGAAGAAGTGCAGGCGTTCTACGCGCCGTGGTACTGGCTGTCACTCGGCGCCGGCTCCTTGCGGCTCGACAGCGATGAAATGCATCGCACGCGCGACATCGATTATTTGCGCGCGAATTATCTCGTGCGTCGCTGGAATCTCGAGGACGCGCAGGCGAACGTATTCGTGTGGGGCGGCCTCGGCATGGCCAGCGGCAGCGATTTTCGCGGCCACACGATCGATCGTGAAGCCGGCTTCCAGGCCGACTACGAAACGCGACGCGTGTACGCGTCCGTGATGAGCGATCTGCACGAGTCCAGCGCCTATTCGCACCGCATCGACACGCTGCAGCTGGGTTTCGCGCCGTACGCGCACGACTACACGGATCTGGCGACGTGGTTCGTCCTGCAGGCGCGCACGTACACGGGCCGCCTGCACCGCGGCGTCGAAAGCGCAGCCCTGATCCGCTTGTTCAAGGGCGGAGCGTGGATCGAGGCCGGGGTGACGAACGACGGCAAGCCACAACTGATGGCGATGTTCAATTTCTGATTTCGGATTCTGGAGGTCTGACATGCGTAAATTTCTGGTTTTGCTTGCAGCGGCAATGCTGTGCAAGGCGGCGTTCGCCGCGACGATCGAAATGGATGTCAACGGACTGGTCTGCGCGTTCTGCGCGCAAGGCATCGAGAAAACGTTGCGCAAATTCCCGGCGACCGCGGATGTCGTCGTGAGTCTGGAGAAAAAACTCGTGGCGGTCTCGACCCGGGATGGTCAGGACATCGCCGACGAGGAACTGAAGCGGGCGCTGACCAATTCCGGCTACTCGGTCAAGGCGATACGGCGCGAGGACGAGTCGCTCGCCGATGTTCGTGCCCGCCTGAAGGCGAATCCGTGAACGCGCCGCTGCGGCGCAATGCCGGGCTGGCGTTCTTCGCGCTGCTGGCCAGTTGCGGAACGCTGGTGTGCTGCGTGTTGCCGGCGGCAATGGTCGCGCTCGGCGCCGGCGCGGCACTCGCCGGCCTCGTCAGCGCGATGCCGCAGCTGGTCTGGCTCAGCGAACACAAAGCACTCGTGTTCGGGGTAGCCGGCGGGGCGCTCGCCTTAGCCGGCGCGGTAATCTGGCGCGGACGGCGCGCGTCGTGTCCTGCGGATCCGGCGCTCGCCGCCGCGTGCGTCCGCTTGCGCCGGTACAGCGCGGCGCTTTATGCGCTCGCGCTGATCGCGTTCGTTGCCGGCGTCCTGTTTGCGTTTGTACTGCCGCTTACAGCGTCGCCGCGTTGAATGTATCGCAGCTCTTGATATCGCCGGACGCGAAGCCTGCCTTGAACCAGCGCGAGCGCTGGGCGGAGGTGCCATGTGTGAAAGAATCCGGCACCGCGTAACCGCGAGCGCTCTTCTGCAGCGTGTCGTCGCCGACCTGGGCCGCGGCATTGAGCGCGGCTTCGACGTCGCCGGGTTGCAGCCAGTTCAGTTGCGCCTGCGAGCGATTCCCCCATACGCCGGCGAAGCAATCGGCTTGCAGCTCGAGACGCACCGACGATCCCGTTGCGCCCTCCGTGGGCCTGCCTTCCTGGCGCATGACGCCAAGCAGGTTTTGCACGTGATGGCCGACCTCGTGCGCGATGACGTACGCGCGCGCAAAGTCGCCGCTGGCGTGGAAACGCGTATCCATCTCGTGGAAGAAATCGAGGTCCAGGTACACGCGATGGTCGGCCGGACAATAGAACGGCCCCATCGATTCTTCGGCAGCGCCGCAGCCGGAACGCGTCTGGCCATGGAACAACAGCAGCTTCGGCCGTTCGTATTGCTGGCCACCGGCCTGGAAATAGTTCCCCCACACGTCTTCCGTGCTGGCGAGGATCGTGCTGACGAACTGGTATTGCGGATCGTTGCGATGTTCCTGCGTGAGCGCGTGCGTTTGCGCCGGTGCGGCTTGTTGCGTCGTGTCCACGCCGCCGCCGCTGAGGAACAGGTTCATGATCAGCGGGCGTGTCTGCGGGAAGATCAGCGCGATGATCACCACGATGATCGTGCCGCCGAGGCCGAGGTGAAACCCGCCGAAACGCATCCCGCCGCCGCCGCCGAAACCGCCGCCGCCACCGCCTTCGTCCTCGACGACATTGTCGCTCTGCCGACCTTTTTGCCAATCCATAGTCGCGCCCTCGTCAGCCGTGCCGATGAAGACACAACACTACTCCGTGGCGCGTTGCCGCCGCAAGCAGCTGCGGGCATCGAATGCTAATCTGCCGGAAATCCCTCAGGCGTGTTCAGTCGATGAGCAGGAACGTGCGCGGCTCTGATCTTCGCGGTTACGGCCGTCTGGCTATCGATGCGACGCTCGGCTTGACCCGCCTCGTCGAGACGATGCATCACAACATCCTGCGCACGCCCGGCGTGCTCGGCGATTCGACCCAGCAGCCGGCGCGCGGACTCACCGGGTTTGTATACAAATCCATTCGCGGCGTGACGCGCCTGGTCGGCGGCGGCGTCGACGCGTTGCTCGGACAGCTTGCGCCCTTGCTCGACGGCGGCGCGGTGTCGCCGGAACGCGAAGCGATGCTTGCGGCGCTGAATGGCGTGCTTGGCGATCATCTTGCCGAGAACGCCAATCCGCTGGCAATTGCCATGCGTTTGCGTCGCCATGGGCAGGCCCTGGAATTGACGCGCGAGGCGCTTGCCCAAGCGATTCCCGATGCAAGCGGCAAAATTCTCGTGCTTGTGCACGGCCTGTGCATGAGTGATCTGCAATGGCGGCGACACGGGCACGATCATGGTTCCGCGCTCGCCGCCGATACCGGCTTCACGCCGCTGTATCTGCACTACAACAGCGGTCTGCATATTTCCGGTAACGGCCGCGCTTTCGCCGAACAGATGCAGGCGTTGCTGCGCGCGTGGCCGGTTGCCGTGGATGAGCTGGCGATCGTCGGCCACAGCATGGGCGGCTTGGTGACGCGCAGCGCGTGTCGCCATGCCGAAGCGGCGGGTAACGACTGGCTGCGGCGATTGAGCAAGATCGTTTTCCTCGGCACGCCGCATCACGGCGCACCGCTGGAACGCGCCGGCAACTGGATCGATGCGATCCTCGACGCGAGCCCGTACACGACGGCGTTCGCGCGCCTCGGCAAGATGCGCAGCGCCGGCATCACCGACCTGCGCCACGGCAACATGTGCGACGAAGATTGGCGGCAGCGCGACCGCTTCGCGCGATCGCGGCGCAAGCCGCGGGTTGTCGAGCTGCCGCCAGCAGTGGCCTGTTACGCGATCGCCGCGTCGCTCGGTAAAAAAACCGGCGAGCTGCGCAAGACCCGACTCGGCGACGGCCTCGTGCCCCTGGACAGCGCACTCGGGCAGGGCGCCGATGCGAAACGCAATCTCGCACTGCCGACGTCGCGGCAGTGGATCGCGTACGGCACCAACCATCTGGACTTGCTGGATCGACGCGAAGTCTACGAGCGCATTCGCAAATGGTTGAGTGCCTGAAAAGTACGCGTCGGTTACCAGATCTCGCAACGCGTTGCCGGCGGACGCACCATCGGCGCATCCGCCTTGCACTGGAAAGCGTCGCGGAACGCGGGCAGGTTGGACAGCGGTCCGTTGACGCGATACTTCGCCACCGGATGGGGATCGCCTTGCACCATCGTCCGCTGCGTTTCCGGCCGCGTCTCATCGCCGCGCCATTGGCCCCAGGCGATGAAGAACTGCTGTTCCGGCGTGAGACCGTCGATCGTCGGTTCCGGCGCTTTGCCTTCGCGCGACTTCTGGTAGGCGCGGAACGCGAGCTTGGCGCCGCCAAGGTCGGCAATCGACTCGCCCAGCACGAGCTTGCCGTTATGATGAATGCCAGGTTCGATGAAGTAGCTGTCGAACTGGTTCACGACGCACTGAGCGCGTGCGGTGAATTTCTCCTTGTCCTGCGGCGTCCACCAGTTGCTCAGCGCGCCGGTGGCGTCGAACTGCGAACCCTGGTCGTCGAAACCGTGCGTGATCTCGTGACCTATCACCACGCCGATCGCGCCGTAATTGACCGCGTCGATGGCGTTTACGTCGAACGCAGGCGGCTGCAGGATACCGGCCGGGAATACGATCTCGTTGAGGAACGGGTTGTAGTAGGCGTTCGAGGTCGGCGGCGTCATGCCCCAACGCGAGCGGTCGACCGGCTTGCCGACTTGCTTGCGGCCATCGTCGACGTTCCAGCGCGACGCCGAAACCACGTCGTCCCAATACGACGCGCGCGAGATCGTCACGCCGGCATAGTCCTTCCATTTGTCCGGATAGCCGACCTTGACATTGAAGCTCGCAAGCTTTTCCTGGGCTTTTTTCTTGGTCTCGTCGCCCATCCAATCCAATCCACGGATCGCATCGCCCATCGCCAACAGGATGTTTTTCACCATTGCCTGCGTGCGTGCCTTCGCTTCGGGCGGAAAATATTTTTCCACGTATTTCTTGCCGAGCGCTTCGCCGAGTTGCGTATCGGTCGCTTCCGCGCAGCGTTTCCAGCGCGGCTTCATTTCCGTCGCGCCGGTGAGGTACTTGCCGTTGAACGCGAAGTTCTCCGCGACAAAGTCCTTCGACAGGGCATCCGCTGCGGCATTCAGCACGTGCCATTGCAGGTACGTGCGCCATTGCGCGAGCGGCGTGGACGTGAGCTCTTTCTCGAACTGCTGCAGGAACTTCGGCTGCGTGACGTTGAGATCGGCATGCGGCATGTTGCCGGCGTCGAAGTATTTCGCCCAGTCGAAGCTCGGCGCCAGCTGCGCGAGGTCGGCAAATCTGGTCTTGTGATCCTGTTTGGCGGGATCGCGCAGTTCGACATTGTCGAGCGATGCCTCGGCGAGACGTTTCTCGAAAGCGAACACCGTTTGCGTGTCCGCCTTTGCCGCCGCCGGTTTCTCGCCGGCAAGTTCGAACATCTTCTGCACGTGCTCGTGGTACTTGTCGCGCGCTTCGACGAAACGCTTTTCCGGCTTGAGGTAGTAGTCACGATCGGGCATGCCGAGCCCGCTGGCGGACAGGTGTGCGATCACCTGCGTCGGTTCATGCAGATCCTGGGCCGCGAACAAACCGAACGGCACCGCGATGCCGATGTCGTGCAGATGCTCGATCGCGTGCTGCAGATCGGCGCGCGTCTTGATCGCGCGGATCTCGTCGAGCAACGGCTGCACCGGCTTCATGCCGAGCGCGTCGACGTGCGCGTCATCCATGCACGCGGCGTAAAAATCGCCCGAAAGCTGCTCGGCGCCGCCCTTGGGCCAATCGGTTTTCTGCGACACGTCGGCGAGGATATCGCGCACGTGTTCCTTGTTGATCTCGCCCGATTCCCAGCGCCGGCTCCAGCGATCCATGTAATCCGGAATCGCGTGTGCCGCGCGCCACGCGCCATTGGCGTAGGCGAAGAAGTCATCGCAGGGCGGCGCAGTGCGCTGCATGTCGTTCGGATCGACGCCGTGTTGCGCGGCGGCGGCACTGAAACTGGCGATGCAAAGCGCGAGCAGGGTTTTCGAGCGAATCGGCATGGCAACGGCTCCGCGAGGACGAATGCCCGCGATTCTATGCAAGTCGACGTCGATTGCTATGGGCCGGATGGCATAGGTCGAAGGCCGCGGCGTCGGCTGAGTGCGTCCGAGCGCGGTTGCGCAGCCGAACCTGGGCGATGCTTGGCCACGGCAACGTCCGCACCACGAGCATCCGCGGTTTGAGTTCATGAGCGCGCCCGCTTTCGTCTACGTCGCTCCGGCGAGATACGAGGATATTCTGAAGCTCGGTTTCTCGCATGACCCGTGCAATCGCGTGCGCAGTTTCCATCGCCGGTATTTCGAATACTTCGATCTGGAGCGCGGTTTCAGCGTCGCGGCCATCGACGAACGAGACGCTCGACGGATCGAGCTGCTCCTGGCGAGGCGCTTCGCTGACCATCGAACGCACGCGCCGCTCGAAATCGAGACAGCACCCGGTGGAGTGACCGAATGGTATCGCGGGGCGTACGCGGGACTCTCGCAAGCATGCCGGGATCTGATCGAGACCGGCGGTTATCCGCCGGTCCTCAATATGGCCGCCGAAATCCGCTGCAAGCTCCTTGCCGAGCGCGATCTTCTGTTCGAAGTTGCGACGCACACGATCGATGCCGTCGCCGCGCTGGGCGCGGGTCCCGAAGCGCAAGCGCTTATCCGTTCTCTGCGCACTTCTCTGGACGCATATCGAGCATTCGCGATCGACGTCACCGGCTACATGCCCGATGAAGCACTCCGGCTCGTCGACTGCCCGCCCCACTAGAAATCCACTCGAAAGAGCCGGGCCGTCGCGTTTCTACGGCGTTGCCGTGTGCGGCAAAAACCGTGGCGGCCTGCGCAGGTGTGTCGCTTGTTCGAACGCGTACGCGTAGCGAATCAATAGTGGTTCGGTCCAGGCCGCGCCGTAAAAGCTCAGACCGACCGGCAGCTCGCGTACGAACCCCGCGGGCACGCTGATATCCGGATAACCGGCCACGGCCGCGGGTGTCGAACTGCCGCCGCTGACGTGATCGCCGTCGATCCAGTCCGTCAACCAAGCGGGACCGAGCGTCGGCGCAATCAACGCGTCCAGATGATATTCCTGCAGCGCCGCATCGATGCCCAGTTTTCCGGCGAGCGACTTTGCGCTGGCCAGGGCGTCGAGATATTTTTTTTCGTCGAGACCGCCGAGTGCCTGCGATTTGACGAACAAGTCCTGACCGAACCACGGCAATTCGCGCAGGCGTTCACGTTCATTGAAGGCAATCAGTTCCTTGAGCGAGCGCGGTGCGTTCGTCGACTCGGGCAGGCCGGACAAGTAAGCATCAACATCGTGCTTGAACTCGTATTCGAGCACAGTCAATTCCGCATCGTCGTATTTGCCGAGATTTGGGATCTCCACCGGATCGACGATGATCGCTCCGGCGTTTCTCAGTGCCGTGATATCGTGTTCGAACAAGGCATCGACGTCTTCGTTGAAACCGGCCTGTTTGCGCACGACGCCGATATGGGCACCGCGAAGTCCGTTCGCATCGAGCGATTTCACGTAATCGGTGCGATGGGAATTCGCCTCGCTGCCGGCCGGATCGCGCGAATCTCCAGCGGCGATGACATTGAGCAGAATTGCGGCATCGGCGACCGTGCGTGCCATCGGCCCGGCGGTATCCTGACTATGCGCGATCGGCACGATGCCGGAGCGGCTCACCAGACCCACGGTCGGCTTGATGCCAACCAGCGCTTGCACACTGGACGGGCAGACGATCGAGCCATCCGTTTCCGTGCCGATTCCAACGGTCGCGAAATTGGCCGCGATCGCCGCCGCGGTGCCGGAACTGGAGCCGCACGCGTTGCGATCGAGCGCGTATGGGTTTCTCGTCAGTCCGCCGCGAGCGCTCCAGCCGCTGATCGATTGCGACGAACGGAAATTCGCCCATTCGCTCAAGTTGGTCTTGCCGAGAATTATCGCGCCGGCGACGCGCAGCCTGCTGACGATGCCGGCATCGCGCACGGCAATGGAATTGGCCAGCGCGAGCGAGCCGGCCGTGGTATGCATGCGGTCAGCCGTTTCGATGTTGTCCTTGATCAGTAGCGGAATGCCGTGCAGCGGGCCGCGCAGTTTGCCGCTGGCGCGCTCGGCGTCGCGCTCGTCGGCGATGCGCAACGCGTCGGGATTGAGTTCGATGACCGCGTTGAGCGCCGGTCCGGATTTATCCAATGCGGCGATGCGATCGAGATAGAGCTGCACGATCGCATGCGCGGTGAGTTTTCCGCTGCTCATGCGCGCTTGCAGGTCGGAGATCGTCGCCTCGTCGAGAGCGAATTTCGTCGCGGTCGCGGTATCGGACGCATACGACGCCGTCGCGAAGACAGCGACGCAGACCGCGGCGACCAGGCCATTTGCGCGCGTCATCACGTCAGCTCGCGCTATCCTGGCGCGCCGGCCCCATGTTGGCGATGCTCTCGGCGGCACGAACGAACTCCGACGGCATCATCACTACGGTCATCGTGTTCTGCTCGGCGCCGATCTCGGTCAGCATTTGCATGCGGCGCAGTTCGAGCGAAACCTTCGATTTCATCATCTCATCGGCCGCTTCACGCAGCTTGCGGGCCGCTTCGAGTTCGGCTTCGGCCTTGATGATGCGTGCGCGTTTCTCGCGCAGCGCCTCGGCTTCCTGAGCCATTGCACGCTGCATGGAAACCGGAATCTCCACGTCTTTTATCTCGACGCGCTCGACCTGGATGCCCCACAGCTCGGTGAGCTTGTCGATCGTCTCCTTGAGCATCGCGGAAAGTTTGTCCTGTTCCTTGAGCAGCTCATCGAGTGAATGCTGGCCCATCACGGTGCGCAGCGTCGTCAGCGACGTTTGCGCGATTGCGCGCTCGTAATCGGACACCTCGATGATCGCGTGCTCCGGGTTCGTTACGCGATACCAGACCACGGCGTTGATCTTCACCGGTACATTGTCGCGCGTCATCGTTTCCTGCGGTTCGATGTGCAATGTCACGACCCGCACGTCGACGATCTGCATGCGGTCGACGATCGGAACGATCCAGGTCAGTCCCGGTCCGCGCGTCGAAGCGTAACGACCGAAGCGGAACACGAGCCCGCGCTGGAATTGCTGCACGATGCGCAGCCCGGTCGCAACGACGAACAGAACGACGACGATCAGAATGAGCGACATGGCGGTTCCCCGAAGTTCGTGCAGACAGCTTAGCACCGAGCACGATACAGAGCGGAATCGGTATTCCCCTGTGATTGCTAGATGCAGCAGCGCGCCAGACGGTTGCATCTGTCCTGGCATCCGCCAAATTACACGGTGACTTTCCGCAGATGCGCGGCTGTTTCTCGCGCTTGAAGATGTGCACGGATGTAACGTTCCTTGCGCACATTTGATCACTGAGGAGGCTGCATGAAAATTAAAATGCTCAACGCGCTGACCATCGCCTTGCTGACCGGAATCCCGTTGTTTGCCTATGCCACGACGGGCGGTGACCTGCCGGGCCAATGGGTCGGCAATTCGCAAGTCGAGGGCATGCGCAGCGTGGCCCGAACGACCCTGATCCTCGGCGCTCCTGACGCGGAGGACTCGACGCTGCGCATCGACGGCGAGACTTCATGCACGCTGGCCCATGGCAAATATTCCGCGAACGGCGATGCCTGGTCGCTGAAATTCAGTGATGTGCGTGGCGGCAGTGCGTGCTCCCGGCTCGCGCAAGGCACGTTCGTGCTGCATGCCGGCAACAAGCCCCGTTCACTGCAGTTCGAAGCCTCTTATCCAGGCGCCGACGGTGGACAGAGCCTGCGTCGAGGTGCGCTCACGCGGTATCCGTGATCGACGAACGACGATTCGGATACGAACAAAAAACCCGCTGTTTCCAGCGGGTTTTTTCTTGCCGTTCGTTGCGCGCGACGGCGCACATCTATCGTCGCCGCATGATTCGCAGCACGGGTTTGCCGGACAGATTCTTCAGCGGCAGATAAAGCAAATGCTGATCGGGATCGATCGCCACGACATGGGCGTTGGGAGCGATGAATCGTCCGATTTTTTCGAGCGCGTTGTCGCGTCCGATGCCGAACACGTCGACGATGCCGGATTCGGCGGCCACGACAATTTCGCTTGCGGCAACATCCTCGGCAAGCACGTCCGGACCGCCGCCGACCGCCAGCGCCTCTCGCAGCCGGCGCGTCTTCAGATCCAATACCAAGAGTTTGTCATTGCTTTCGCATGCAATGAATGCCAGCTGCCGCCGCGCGTCGATCAGCAATCCGTGATTGCCGTCCGCTCCGGGCAGGTCGATTCGCGCGACGATCGTGTCCGTCGCCGGATCGATCTCGACGAGTTGCATCCGCGTCTGGACGTTGACGAAGATGTGCTTGGAAACCGGATCATACTGAGTATTTCCGGCTTCACCGCCCAACTGGAGCGAAGCGACACGGCGATTTGAACGCACGTCGATGACGGTTTCGGTCGCGCCGGTTTCATCCGAAACATAAACTTTGTTCGCATCGGGCGCGTATGCCATCCCGTCGGGGTAAATACCACCCGGCATGCGCGCGACGACAGCGAAACTCGTTTCGTCGATCGCGATGACTTCATTCGTTCCCGTCGCGCTGGCATAGACTCGGTTCAGTTCGGGAATCGCGAGCACGCCGTGAACGTGGCTCGCGTTCTTGATTCGCGCCACGACCGCTCGTGTTCGCGTATCGAACGCCAGGATTTCGCTCGCTCCGAGATGGGCGATGAACAACAGATGGCGTCCCGGATCGAGGCTGGCATAGTCGAAACGAGAGGTATCCCCGGGTAATGGAATGTCGGCAACGAGTTCGAACGCAGTCGTTGTGTCAGCCGACACTGAGATCGCGGGACTCGCTATGAATCCGGTCAGGAGCACACAGCCGTAAATGATCCCAACCGGTGTGCGCAACCTGTTCGTCTCTCCTTGGCGACAGCCGAAAACGGTGGAGGACACGCCGCGTCGGCGCCCTTTGCTGGCCTGCTGTGTTGTCATGACCTTGGTGATACGCCGAAACCGGACCAAAGTCACTTGTAACTCCCCACACCGAAGCGCAGGCTGGCCGAGCAAGTACGGTCTAAGGAGGGATAGGCGATGCGCAATCCTCGAATTGATCCGCGACAAGGCGACGTGCTGGAGCATCAGCGCGGAGAGAAGCGCGCAGTTATCGAGCGGCATCCGGAAGAATCGACGGTTCGTTACCGCGAGGGAAGCACCGTCGCCGACTGCTCGGACGCGCAGTGGCAGGAATGGGCCAAGGAGACGTCCATTCTCGACTTCGGATAACGCTTCCGGGCATTGAAAAAAAACGAGCCGGTTGATCCGGCCCGTTTTGCTCGCTGGAGCCCCCACTGGGACCTTGCGATCGCGCGATTAGTATCGCAAGCCTCATGCCAGCGTCATTGATGAGCGAAATTGCGCTTGCAAGCGCTCTGGCGCGGCAAGGTGTTTTGCATTTTGAAAATAATCACATCGCGCCGCGCGCAGATTGCAACGCGGTGCTAGGTGTTATCAAAAACGATCGCCTTCCATTCCGGCTCGGAGTTGGCGCTTATCGCCGACGCGATCGAGTCGCCAACTTTCTTCTGCGCCTCTTCCAGCGAGACATAGACTGGCTTGGTTCGAGCGACGGCCGTGAGCGCCGTGCTCGGAGAGAAAATCTGGACGAAATAAAACCCCGATTCTGGATCGGCGCTGGCCTCAATCCGATAATCCGCCACGTTGATTCCTAGGCAGCTTTGGGATAGTTCGGGACAACGCGTAAACCTTACGCTGCCAATCTGTCGACGTATGTGCGTTCGCATTCATTGAAAGCCGCGGGACAAAGCCCTACGGACCGAAACGCATACGGATTCCTTTCCAGAACGATTCGTGAACGGTTCGACCACGATTCCCTTACGAGAATCGGTGAAACTTCTGCTCCTAAACGGGTCTAACCTCTTGTTGGAACACACTCCCCAACAAACACAGGGCCGTGCGTGAGCACCGCGATTTCGGACAACGTGGCTAAGGATGGCCAGGCTGGAGGACCATTCCAGGTTCTCCGGGCACACCACGACGGGCCAGCATCCCCACTGGCCCGTCATTTTTTGACATGCCTCTACTGTCAAAGTTGACAGGCGCGCATTTCGCTGCACTGAACTACGATGTGTTCGCCAGCAATGGCAGCCGAACGAACCTCCCCCTGAGGTTCTCTCGGTCCCCGCGAGGGACCAGTACCCGCTGGTCCCTCTTTTTATTTAAAGTGTTCGCACAATCCGGTGATATCGCCTTGCGGCGCGAGAAAACCTGCCAGGCTCGTTACGGACAACCCTCGAACGCGCTGTTGAAGACGATGTCGCTCTTGTCGACTTCGTAAGCGCCGATGTCGGCGGCACCCGACTCGCGCGGATACGTGCGCGTACCGTTGATAGCCTGCGACCCGCGCTGATCGTTCGCATACGGCTGGAACGTGGCCGGGTCCAGTGCGACGTTGTTACCCGCATCGATGGCCGCGCTGTGGCTATACAGCGCATGCGTAAGCGTCAACCCGCCGTTATCGCGCAGCGGGCCGAGCAACGGACAGTCCCCGATTGTGCCTCCCGGCAGCGTTTCGCTGGGCGCGGCAACGATCAGGTCATGGCTGCCGCCGACAACGAAGGCATGGCCGTTCGGCGTTGCCGTGGAGAAATCCCACGGAGTGCCGGCGAGACCGACTGTGTTGCCGGCAACCAGCACGCTTTGCAGCACGACGATGGGCGCGCCGTCGAAGGTGTCGGTAATCTTCAGGCCAGCGGCTCCTTCTGCGCTGCCGATGATGTGATTCGCAGTGATCGTGCTGTTGTAGATTCCGATATTCGGCAGCGATATCTGCATGCCGCCGGCGGACTTGTTGCCGGTATTCCCCGAAATCGTGCTGTTGACAATGGTGGCGCTATCGCCGGCACTCAGTCTAGTCAGATAAACGCCGCCGCCAACGTCGGCGGTATTACCGGAGATCGTTGATGCCTTGATTGTGCCGCCATGCGCGAATACGCCACCGCCGGCCGCCGGTGCCGAGGACCCGACCACACCGAAATTGCCGCTAATCGTGCTGTACGCGATATTCGCGTCGCCGGCTGTGCCGATGCCGCCGCCAATGGCTCCGTGCGTGCCGCCGTAAACATGGTTGTTGAGGATGATGCTGCGCGAGAGCGTGATGCCCTTGTTCGCAAAGACGCCCGCGCCCTCGGCATAGCCCAAACTGAAGCTGCTTTCAGAGTCGACGACCGTACATGAACTGATGCGGGCGCGGTCGAGTACTACAGTGCCGAATGACTGGATGCAGCCGCCGCGCACGATGGTACCGACTGCATCATCCTGCCACTCGCCGTGGCTGATAGTTACGGCGGACACGGTCAAAGTCCCACTTCCGGTGTGATTGAAGACGCGATGAATCAGAAAGCCGCTCACGTCGGCGTCGAGTGTCAGGCTGTCCATACCCGGACCCTGTATTTTCAGCGAGTTGAGCGCGATCGGTATCTCGGGGCTTTTGAGCGATATCGTGCCGGTGCACGCGGAGACATCGATGGTCTCGGATTCGACCGCGGCCGCGATCACGTGGCGAAGGTCGCCCGCGTCGCCGTTATCGAAGCAGTTTGTGACCGAGCCCGCACTGGCATCTGCCGATAGCGCGAACGCGACGGCGAGGGCGGCAGCGAGACGCGTGCGTCTCGGCAAACCCGGAAAGTGTCCGCTCATCAATGATCCCCCGAATAAAAATCATCTCAGGAATAGGCTAGCACAGCAGTCACTTTGCAGATCGCTCGGAATCTATCGCTGGCTGAGCTCGACGAGATCGCGCGGGTCTGACTGGTTGGAAGCACTCCCGCGCTCACCGATTCAGCGGCCGCGGGACAGTAAAGCCAGTACCCGATGCGGCTGCGCGCATGACAGTCGAACTTAGGGAATTACTGCTTAATGGTGCCGGTGGAGGGAATCGATAATCGCGCCATATTGCGCAATGTCTCGCTTACCACGAAAGAGTTACGCAAATAGATACGCACACTTGTTGAGGGAATAGGTGTCGGAATGTCTCAGATCGGCCAGTGCCTGCCCCTTGATAGCCCAAGAGTCTTGAGTCGGACCGGTGAAATGTTCAATGCACCCTATGGCGTATCCGTCAGCGTTTTCAAGAACTCTACCAACGCTTGGCGTTCCGGGACAGATAGATCAATCGAATGGCCATTACTGAATCGGCGATAGTAGATTTCGTGATCAACTGCTTCAGTGAGTGTCGCAATGCTGCCGTCGTGCATATAGGGCGCTGTGGCCGCGACGTTGCGGAGCGAGGGCGTGCGAAACGCGCCTAGGTCCGCAGGTTTGTGGCTAACAACAAACCTTCCGAGTGATGACCAGCCAGGATCGCTGAGGACTCGTGGGCCAATGGCATCGGCGTCAAGATTCTCTCTCACGACTTCCGTGCTGAGTTTCGCAAGCGACTCGGGTGGCGGTCCAATGCCTGAGTGATGATATTGGCCGTCCGAGTATCGCGGGCGCGCTCCACGCCTGCTGTGACATTCAGCACATCCGGCCGTGCTGTCGAACAAATGCTGCCCAAGCTTGGCCTCGGCCGAAAGTGTGTGGCTGCCTAACGCGCTTTTCTGGGAAGCAAGAGAATGAATAAAGCTGCCGAGTGCAGTTCGCACTTGTTCGAAAGTTGGCACTTCATTTTGGTTTGGGAACGCCGCGTGAAAGTTAGATAGCACGAGCGGATCTAAGCGCAATTTGCCGAGAATTTCGCTCTTTGATTTCAATCCAAGTTCGACAGGATTGGTGAACGGATCGAGCACGACGTCCTCGAGCCGAGTACGGCGGCCGTCCCAAAGAAACGAATCATCGTCGGCTATGCCTATTAGACTGGGAGCGTTGCGCGTTCCTGTCTTGCCGAGGACGCCGATGCTGCGCGGGCGCGGATCTGCATATGCATGAGATGCATCATGACAAGTCCCGCAGCTTGTCTTGCCGTCGGCGCTAAGCGCCTGGTCGTTGAACACTTCCCGACCGAGCTCAATGATTTTTGCGTTTTCGGCTGCTCGCGCGCCCGGAACTGGAGTAGCCAGAAAAATGGCGGCAAGTAGTGCCGGTACGTGCAAGCGATCGATTGACAGGGAATGCAGAAGGGTCATAGCACTACGTTATTTCGCGGTCGACGACTGTACCGCAAGGATGACCGCCACGCTAACGGAGATGAATCCCTTGCGGGTCGTCGCCGATCCTCCGCATGCTGGATGCTGCCTTCCGCGCTCATGGCTGCGCTGATGCGGATCGGCGTACGCACGCACGAGAAACATCGTGCCAACTCCAGTCTGCTAGCCTTGCGCCTCGCGGCTCAATGAATTGTCAATCGTAAAGACTCACATTGCGCCGGTGGTAGCAATTCTGTATGGTTCTTCGCCCAAATACTTCGCGTTTTCGTCCACTAAGAACCGTCTTGCATTATTGTTCTGGATTTCCAACTTCACGCCGGCTGTTCGGTCGGTAGACTGTCTACATCAGGGGAATGAGCATGCTCGCGATTACTGCGGCGCCGCGCCAGCGCGCCACAACGTGGATTGCACGCGTTCTAAGAATGGGACTCAGCTTCGCGTTGTTGGTCTCGGCGAGCGTCGCATGGGCTGGAGGAAATCCGTCCATCACAAGCTTCACCCCACCCAGCGGTCCGCCAGGGACGTCGGTCACAATCAATGGCTCCAACTTCGGATCGACCATCTCGGCAAATGCGGTGAAGTTCAATGGCACCTCAGCCACGATTACTTCGGCGACCACGACCAAGTTGGTGGCAACTGTTCCGGCGGGCGCGACCACTGGAACCATTCAAGTCTTCGTGGCAGGTAAGAGTGCGACGAGCGGCTCAAGCTTCACGGTCATCCAGCCCCCGACGATTACAAACTTCACACCCTCGAGCGGAGCAGCCGGAACATCGGTGACGATTACCGGGGCGAATTTCAGCTCGACTCCGGCGAATGATGCGGTGACCTTTGGCGGCCTGACAGCCACCGTCAGTTCAGCCACCGCGACACAACTTGTGGTCACCGTTCCCACTGGGGTAGCCACCGGCAAGATCGGCATCAGCGTCAACGGCGGCGCCATTGTCTATTCCACGAACAATTTCGCCGTTCCGGCGACGGTTACAGGATTCAGCCCGAGCAGCCTCCTGCCTGGAACATCGGTCACGATCACGGGTACGGGTTTCTCCTCAACGGCTGCGAATGATTGTGTGTCCTTCAATGGCAGCGGCTGCGCAAGCGTGACGTCCGCAACATCGAGCCAGTTGGTTGCGGTAGCAAACGGAATATCCGCAGGAGCGATTTGCGTCAGCGTCAATGGCGGTGCGCAGGGCTGTTCTAGCAGCAACTTCGTCGTGCCGGCTCCGACTGTGACAGGATTCACTCCTGCCAGCGGCTCGACGGGTACCTCGGTCACCATCACGGGTACAAATTTCAATCCAACATCAGGTTACAGCGCAGTCGATTTTTCGGGACATCCTACGTCCAACGCAACAGTGACCTCGGCGTCCGCGACTCAAATTATTGTGACCGTTCCGTACGGAGCTGCAACTGGTCCACTTACGATTGGCAATGGCGGAAGTCAGAACACCACAACATCCAACAGCTTCACCGTTCCGCTTCCGACCATTACGAGCTTTACGCCTGCCAGTGGCCAACTTGGTAGTAGCGTCACCATCATCGGGACTGGTTTCAGCACAACGCCGGCCAACAATGTTGTGAACTTCAGGATTAGCAGCCAAACGCGATGCGGTGAACCGGCGACCGTGGTCAGCGCGACATCGACCCAACTGGTAGTTGCGGTTCCAGATGGCGCGGTGACCGGTCCGATTTACGTCAGTACGGACGGCGGCTATAACGGGGCTACTTCAGCCAACAGCTTCAACGTGTTGGCACCCACGGTCAGTAGTTTTACGCCATCCAACGGGCAAGTCGGTACTCATATCACGGTTTCAGGGGCGGGATTTGACAGCTCCTGTCTTCAGAATGACCTTGCGTCAATCAGTGGGCAGTATATAAACACGGTGTCGGCAACGCCGACGCAAGTTGTGCTGTACGTAACCAACAATGCTACGACTGGGCCCGTTTGTATCAACATACCCGGCGGCCCTCAAGGATGCTCGAACAGCGACTTCACGGTTCTGCCGGTATTGATAACCAACATCTCGCCCACCAGTGGTGCAGGAGGAAACCCCGTCACTATCACCGGGGCGGGATTCAGTCCGACACCCGCAAACAATGCTGTCAAATTCAACGGCACTTCTGCTCCGGTCAGTTCCGCGACGCCCACGCAGCTCGTCGCGTTGGTGCCGTATGGTGCAACCACGGGCCCCATTGGCGTGAGCGTCAACGGGACCGCGCAGGTCACCACAGGGACCTTCACCCCGCAGCAGCCAATGATAAGCGGGTTCACGCCTACGAGTGGCTTGCTCAACACATCAGTCACCATCTCTGGTACAGGTTTCGATCCGATCGTTGCCAACAATCTTGTCAAGTTCAATGCAGCCACTGCGGTTGTTAGCAGTGCATCGGCGACACAGCTTGTGGCAACAGTGCCGTATGGCGCGACGACCGGTCCCATAGGAGTCCATGTCAATGGCGGGAGTGGATTTGCCTACTCGACAACCAACTTCTCGGTACCGGCACCGATTATTACAAGCTTCAGTCCTGCCAGCGGACTGCCGGGAACTGCTATCACGATAACGGGCACGGGTTTCGACGCGACGCCAGGCAACGACGCTGTTATGTTTTACGACGGCAGTGCGGTCGAACTTGCGGCAACCATAACGAGTGCCAGTACGACGCAACTTGTGGTCAATGTTCCATGGGGTGCGCGTACGGGGCTGATTGGCGTGAGCGTCAACGGCGGGACGCTGGGTACTTCGAGCACTAATTTCACCGTGCCGCTACCGACCATTAGCGGCTTCACACCGCAGAGCGGTCCAAAAGACACGACGGTGACTATCACGGGAACCAATTTCGATGCGTCTGCAGCATCGAACAACGCAGTGTATTTTCGCGACAACAATACCTACCTACTGGCTGCCAACGTTACTTCCGCTTCTGCTACACAACTTACTGTCACTGTGCCTTACGGTGCTGTAACGAGCTACATTACTGTAAGTGTTGATGGCTCTCCATTGGTTAGCTCGACGGGCCTCTTTACGGTCCCCGTACCGACCATCACCGCTTTCACGCCAACGAGCGGGCGACGCGGTACCACGGTCACGATCACCGGTACAAACTTCGATGCGCTAGCGGTCAATAATGCCGTGACGTTTGGAGCGGCGGCAAGCGTGACCAGTGCCTCGCCAACCCAATTGGTGACCACCGTGCCATATGGCGCAGTCACTGGGCAGATAGGAGTCAGTGTCAATGGCGGAACGATCGTTTATTCGAGCACCAGCTTTACGGTGCCTGTTCCAACGATTTCGGGTTTCTCTCCGGCCAGCGGACCGATTGGAACTTCGATTACCATCACGGGAACCAACTTCGACCCTGTGGCCCTCTACGATCAAGTCTTGATCAACGGCGGATCGCTTCCTGCGACTAGTGCGAGCACCACGCAACTAGTTGCCATGGTGCCTCCTTGCGCAACGAGCGGCGCGATCCATGTGACTGTTGATGGCGGACCCGGCGTTTCGAGCGTCAGCAACTTTACGGTTGCAGGACCGCCAACCATTACCGATTTCGCGCCGACAAGTGGGCCCGGCGGAACTCGGGTAACGATCAACGGCACCAACTTCAGCCCTTGGTCGCAATACGATCGGTTGACTATGAACGGCGTGTCAGTGCCCGTAGGCACCGCCACGTCCACGCAGCTTGTCGCCACGATCCCCGCCGGGGTATCTACGGGTCCATTCCAACTGAGCATTGGTGGTTGCTCATCGACAACCAGCAGCGGCAGTTTCTCGATCGCTCCAGGTATCGTCGGTTTCACGCCGACATCGGGGCAGGCGGGTACCTCGGTGACGATTTATGGATCGCATTTTGATCCGACTGCCGCTAATGACACCATCAAGTTCAACGGCATAACCGCAACGGTCACGTCGGCGACCGCCACGCAACTTGTCACCACGGCGCCACCGGGTGTTACCACCGGGCCGATCAGTGTCACGGTTGGTGGTGCAACTGCAAATAGCCCGGGCGTGTTTGCCGTGTTGCCGACCATTACGGATTTCACCCCGAATCTTGGGCCAACGGGAACCACAGTCACGATCACGGGCAGCAACTTCGCCGCATCGCCGACCAACAATGTCGTGAGTTTCAACGGAACGTCAGCGACCGTGACATCGGGGTCCGCAACACAACTGGTTGTCATTGTGCCCGCAGGTGCCAGCACGGGTCCGATCAGCATTGGTATCGGCGATCAGATAGCCATGTCGCGCAGTGACTTCACCGTGAGCGGCGGTACGACGCCGCCGACCTCGTACCAGTACGACGCCGCCGGGCGCTTGCTGCAGGTCGCACCTCCCGCCAACAGTCCCAGCCAATATACCTACGACGCGCTGGGCAATCTGACAAGCATTACCGGCACACCTGCCGGATCGCTCTCGATCTTCAGCGTCGCACCGGGCCAGGGCGCCACCGGCGATTCGGTCACGATCAATGGCCAGGGTTTCGATGCCAATGCCGCCAATGACCAAGTCAAGTTCAATGGCACGGCAGCAACCGTCCTTGCGGCCAGCGCCAATCAACTCATTGTCGCCGTGCCGTCGGGTGCGACTACCGGCACCGTGTCAGTGACTGTTGCCGGCACTACTGCGAACAGTCCCGCCCCCTTTGCCGTGACCAACTGACCGGAAGAAGAACTAATGAACACCAAATGTCTCATCCGCACGCTGGTTTGGTTGGTCGCCCTGGTCCCATTCGTCGACGCACACGCAGGCGCACCGACTTCCACACAACTGCCGCAGGGGTTGCGGGTCGGTGGTTCTGAATCAATTGCACACGCGCAATTGCCCGATGGCCGAACGCTCACTATGGGCGAAGACGGTTTGTGGCTGACCAATTCGGATGGACACAAGAACAAGCCGCTCGCGGGTGTCGCCGGGCGCCGCTTTGCCAGCGTAACTGTGCTGCCGACAGGCCAGGTTCTCATCTGGGGCGGCCTGGACAATGCCGACAGGCTGCTTGAGGACGGCTTATGGTTCGACGCTGCGACCAACGCGGTCGCACCGACTGGCGACCTTGGGCTGCTGCCGCGTGCCGGCCATGCCGCGACGGTGCTTACGGATGGGCGTCTGGCCGTGTTTGGTGGCTGGTCGGTGGGCGGCCTGGTGTCGGAAATCGAGTTGTGGGACCCGCGCACGCATCATGCCCAGTCGATCTCCGCTTCTGACGAACCGGTACGTCTGCACCCAACGGTCCTACTTGGCGAAGATGATCGGGTTGTAATTCGAAGTGGTGTTGATACTGAGAATCGGCCAATTGGGGACGCCATATCCTTTGACTCCAATACCCTTCAGGTTCGGGCGACGGCAGTAACTGATAACCCGCGCGCCGTTCCCGCCATCGCCGGCTCACTGCCGACGGCCGAGTCGACAGACGCACCCGTCACTGCGTGGATTGCCGCGCGCTTCAATGTCCCGCTGGCGGTGACATCACTGAATCACGCGACGGTGACCTTGTTGGGGCCGGCCGGAGACGTCGCTGCGAACGTGACCCCTGTTGACGAAGGTCGCTTGGTGTTCCTGATTCCAAAACAGGACCTGTTTCCCGCCACGCGTTACACCGTTTTCATCAATGGTGCCGTTGATCAACACGGGACGGTGTTGTCCTTTGTGGCTTTCGATTTTACGACTGCGAGTATTCTGCTGAGCTCCAGTCCGGATCCGCGTTTGTCGCTCGGTGATTTGACCCGGCCGGTTGCCGGTCAGCCGACATCGGCATCGGCATCCACGGGGGGTGCGTCGGACCAGGAGCCCATCGGCAGTTCGCTATCGCCACAGCCATCTGTTACCACGCGGCACGGCGTAAAGCCGGACGTCAAGGCGCAAGACTCCACAGCAGGGGTCGATGCTGAACGGTGGATTCCGAATGCGGATAACCGCAACGGAAAATGGCGTACCGATCGACCGTTACCGGAAAAGTTCTCCAAGCGCCGCAACGATGCGATGGCCTTGCACCTGGGCGCATACAACGAAAGATTCGTGCACTCTCAACGTGGCTTGGTGAGCGGCATCGTCTTGCGCCAAAGCGACCAGCCGCTTGCCAATGTAATCGTGTCGATCGGCAACAAACGCGCAAAGACCGGCAATGATGGCGAGTTTCGCTTGTCTGGTGTTTCTCCTGGTCAGCAGGAACTCATCGTCGACGGCCGCGCCGCCGGCGACGGCGTGACGACTCAATTCGGATATTTCGTCATTGGTGTGAATGTGAGCGCTGACCGCGAGACACCGATGGAGCCAATCTTCCTGCCGAAGATTCTGCAGTCGGACTGGATCGATCTACCTTCGCCTATGACGGACGATGCGGTGATTACCAACCCGATCGTGCCCGGCATGGAGATCCGCATCCCAAAGGGCGCAGTATTGCGCGACCACGAAGGCAAGATCGTTACCAAAGTTGCTGTGGTACCAATGCCGCTGGATCGTGCGCCGTTTCCGTTCCCCGCAAACGCACCTGCTTATGTGACCGTGCAACCGGGCGGTATGATCGTCCAAGGACTGACGCCGGGCAGTACGCCGGGAATCCGCGTGCTCTATCCGAATCAGACCGGACTGCAGCCCGGCGAAAGAGTCCTCTTCTGGTCCTATCACACCGACGAGCAAGGTTGGCGGATTTACGGCGAGGGGCAAACCTCAAGCGACGGTTCGCAGGTAGTTCCCGATCCCGGCGTCGCGCTCTATGAATCCGTCGGCTTCATGTACACCCAGAACAATCCACAGGCCCCTGACAAGGCGCCTCCGGTCGATCGTGGTCCGGGTAGTGACCCTCCTGTTTCTTCCGACAAGAATAATGTAGACGGTGGCGGTGACCACAAAGGATCAGGCGATTGCAGCAGTTCCAACAGTGCAAAGGGAGGTGATCCGATAGATTGCAAGAGCGGCTTGTTCGTGCTCGATCGCACCGATACGTTTGTGCGCGGCGCCGTTCCGATCGTGATATCACGGACGTACCGTCCGGGTGACACAGTATCGCGCTCGTTCGGCTATGGCACGCAGCTCAGCTATGGCATGTACCTGCGCGAAGTGTCTGGCATAGACATAGCACGTTACACGCAGTATGACTTGATTCTGCCCAATGGTGCTTATGCGCGGTTTTATCGCACCTCGCCGGGGACCGATTATTTCAGCGTGATCGCTGTTCACAACACCTCGGCATCGAGTTGGTATGGCTCGATCTTGGACCATGAAAGCAACACCTATGTCATCACCACGCTAGATGGCACCAAGTACATATTCACGGAAAACGGCAACCTCATTGCGATTAAGGATCGCTACAGCAATCAATTGACCATTGGATGGAACGGCGGCCAGATCACACGCATTACCTCACCAAGCGGACGCTATGCGGACTTCACATACGACACGTCGAGCCGCATTACGCAGATCAAGGACAGCACGAATCGCACCTGGGGCTATCAGTACACCAATGGGTTCCTGACGCAGGTCACTTATCCGGACCAATTATTCGAACAGTACGGCTACGATGGCAGTGGCAACATGCTGACGCTGATAGACCGCAATGGCACTACGATCGTCACGAATTATTACGATGCCAATGGTCGTGTGTACCAGCAGAATCTTGCCGACGGCGGCACCTATCGATTTAACTACACGGTGGACAGCGGCGGAAACGTGACACAGACCAACGTCACCGATCCTCTCAACAACGTGCGCACCGTGACCTACGACCCACACGGTTACAAGGCGTCAGTCACCTACGCGTACGGCACTTCAATTGCGCAAACAACCATATTCGAACGCGATCTAACCAGCGGCCTGCTCACCGCGATCGTGGATCCTCTTAACCGCCGAACTGAACTACTGCGTGATTACTCCACAGGCAGCGTCATCCAGCGCACGGCACTGGCCGGTACTGCCAACGCGATTGTCGAGAAATACTCCTACACGCCGAATTTCAATCAGTTATCGAGTTACACCGATCCGCGTGGCAAGGCCACAGTATTGGGATCCGACAGCAACGGCAGCCTGTTGTCGGTGACTGACCCTCTGCAGCATCAGAGCAGCTTTACGCACGACAGCGCTGGCCGACTGCTTAGCAGCGCGAATGCCGTCGGCGGGACGGCTTCAGCCACCTACAACGCAGTAGGAGATCTGCAGACAATCAAGGCGCCGCTGAACCGGACACTCACGATCGCCAGAGATCCGCTGGGCCGCAACATCGGGATCACCGATCCGATGAACCGTTCGGGTGGGATAACTTACGACAGCCTCGGCATGGGCCGCGTGCACACCGTTACGGACCGCAACAACAAGACAACGACCATTGAGTACTATCCGAATGGTACTGTCCAAAGCATCACTGATCCGAATAACGGCAGGACACAGTTCGGCTATGACGGACTTGGCCGGATGACCTCGCGAACGGACGCTCTCAACCAGGGCGAGAGCTGGCAATATGATTTAGCAGGAAATTTGTATACGTACACCGATCGCAAGCAACAGACCACAACCTACCACTACGACGCGCTCAATCGGCCGAGCCTGATCACCTTTGCTGACGGCAGCACGATCACGCCGACTTTCGACTCGGGCAATCGCCTGACACATGTAGTGGACTCGGTTTCGGGAACAATCGATCGTAGCTACAACGATCTAAATCAACTCTTATCCGAAACCACGCCCCAAGGTACGGTGAGTTACACCTACGATGCCAATGGACGCCGTCAAACGATGACGCCCGGTGCTCAGGCACAGATCACGTACGGTTACGACGACTCCAATCGTCTCACCAGCATTACGCAAGGTTCCGAGAATGTCGGGTTCGGCTACGACGCGGCAAATCGCCGCACATCGATGACGCTGCCGAATGGAATCGTCACGAGTTACGCCTACGATATCGCCGACCAGTTGACGGGAATCTCATACCGCAGCGGTACCACGGTGCTCGCGAACCTGGTTTACGGGTACGATGCCGATGGTCGGCGTGTCACAAAGAGGGGAGGTTTTGCGGCTGACCTGTCACCGACGCTGACCTCTGGCTCAAGCCAGTTCGATCTGAACAACCGGCAGACTGTATGGAATGGCTTCAGTCTGGGCTACGACGTCAACGGTGATGCGACCCAGGATCCATCGACCAATCCCACGACGACTTATACCTTCGACGTGCGGCACCGCCTTACTCAGATCCAGCAGAATGGAACGACGATCGCGAACTTCAGCTACGACACATTCGGGCGGCGCATGAGCAAGACGGTCAATGGAGTGACGACGAGTTTCCTATACGACGGTGCCAATCCAGTTCAGGAAGCTCAGGGCGCGACAACCAGTGCGATCTTGACTGGTGCGGGCATCGACGAGCGGTTCGCTCGCGATGAGTCGGCCGGAAAGCGGTACTTCCTGGCGGATGCACTGGGGAGCACTCTCGCTCTCACCGATTCAGCGGGGGGTGTGCAGCAGACGTATGGGTACGAGCCCTACGGGGAAGTGAGCTCGACGGGCAGCAGCAACAATCCGTACCAGTACACCGGTAGAGAGAACGACGGCACGGGACTCTACTACTACCGTGCGCGCTACTACAGCCCGACGCTGAAGCGCTTTATCAGCGAAGATCCGATTGGACTCGCAGGAGGAATCAACAGCTATTCTTATGCCGAGGGAAATCCTATCGGCAATACCGATCCTTCGGGCGAGCTCGCGAATGTGTCGGTTTCAGGCGGTGACGTGCGTATCACGATTCCAATCTACTACTACGGCCCTGGGGCAGATGCTCAAACAATCGCGATGTTTAACAAGGGAATAGAATCCACGTGGAAAGGCACGTTTGGAGACTACAACGTTACGACGGACGTTGTGAATACGAATTCCCCGGAGGGAAGTAATAGCGTCTACGTGCCTTGTGGCGATGAGGGACTGAAAGATGGTCGTTCCTTCGTAAGTAACGGCATAGATGGATTTTGGGCCCAGAACTCGCCGGGATATGACATGGCGTGGGTGGCCGCGCACGAAGCGGGTCATTTTATGGGATTACCCGATCACTACTTGGACGGACCGGATACGAAGAGCCGTCCATTTCCCGGGTTGGAGCTAAGTCATGAAATCATGGCCAATTATGGGGGCGCACCAGATCAGTGGTTAATTCAATCGATTATCAATATCAATTCTCATTAACTGGCATGGTGTTGAAATGAACCTTCGAAATCTCTTGGCGATGACGTTTCTGATTTCGAGCAGCTACAGCGTTATCGCGCAACAGCGAGTGGTGCATGCGGATACATTTGTACCTAGCGAGGCTCCAATATCTGCATCACGAATGTTCATGGTTGGAGGAAAGGAACAGACGAGCGTTGCAAAAAACATCCTCGGCGATGCCATCTACAAGAGAATTGATCAATCCGTTCTAGCCAGGCTGTTCAGCAGGAAGTTCGATTGTGTTGCGATGTTGACCGAGCAGATCAATGAGGCTGAATCTTACGCCGCAAAGCGCGAAAACGAAGCAGCTCTTCCGCTATTTAGCAAAGACCGCGAAGGGATGCTAAGAGAGGCTGCTGCTCACCGTGGTTACGCTGCGTACACGAAGGAGCTGAGTTCGGCTCTCCTACCGTACGTAATAAAAGTTCGAGTTGCCCTACAAGGGACCGGGCAATTTTACTTGCACTGGCAAGGCAACCGATTAGTCATTTCATACGGGGCTCTCGGGAGTGGAGATTCCTCTCCGGAAGATGTCTTTCTGGTGATATTTGTGGAACGCGCTATCGCGGCAATAGAAGTCACAAGCGTGACCGCGCAGTGATTGCAAGGCAGCGCAGCGGAAAAGGGCGGAAAAGGGGACGGAGGTAATTAACCCGGACGCGACAAGATAAAAGTGTTTGACGCACGGACTGCAGGAAGCCTTACGCCATGCGGTTTCCCGCGCTACAACGCTGCGGAACGTGCTACACGATTGGCGACAAACCGCGCAGCAGCGCGGCGCGTTGATGGCGCACGTTGGCTGCGGGACGGCTTGGCACGGTGTGCGACGTCGCGTTCTCGGCCGACATCGAGAATGGTTCTCGCGATGTGGCGAGCGACGTTCTCGCAGGTGATCCAGTTCGGCGAACAGGGTGACGAGAATTGTTCTCGGGGGAGATCCTGACTGCTTCATACACGCAAGCTGAGTCTCGCGCACTCACGTTCCGGTAGTACATCTAGCCGCCGCATTTTCCGAAGCACACGGGAGAGCCTGACAGGGGGCGTTCGCGCAACCATTCCAATGAAGCCGTCAAATACGACGTGCACAAAATGAGGGCAGGCATGTCAGCTTCTGACCGATTCCAAAACGATTAGGGACCTTATCGCGGGTAGGGAGAAGGGATGAGTGCGTGAGAGGCGCATCAGAGCCCGATCCTCGGCGGCACGTTTCATAAGAAACGCAAGCGCAAAAACCCAGGTTTCAGATTCAGTTCTCAAGAGCGTTTTGGTTCGCGCTTGTGGAGCCGCCGTCTGCGCGCGGCGGGCGCAACGCGTGCTCCATTGGCCGTTCGTTTGTCGAGATCGATCAAAACGCTTTGCGCGTGAGGAAGATTGACTTCGAGAATGCGCTCGAACAAATCCGCTCCAGCAGCGCACATCTCCGGAAAAGGGGACGGAGGTAATTAACCCGAACGTGGCACAAGATAAAAGTGTTTGGCACACGGACCGCAGGAAGCCTTACGCCATGCGGTTTTCCGTGCTACAACGCTGCGGAGCGAGCTACACGATTGGCGACAAAACCGCGCAGCAGTGCGGCGCGTTGATGGCGCACGTTGGCTGCGGGATGCCCGCGCATCCGAATCTTGACCCGGTATTGCGACTCGCCCCGCCTGCAGGGTCGCTTCTCGATGGTGGCCATGGCGGGAACTTGGGAGAAAACGTCCCAGAAGTGTCCCAAACGCGCAAGCTCCCGAGTGGCCGTTACAACTAACATGCTGATTTTATAGGTGCCGCCAGAGGGACTCGAACCCCCGGCCTACTGATTACAAAGCCCATTTTGCAAAACGGCGCAACTCAACAACACGATGCAGTAGCGATTTCCCAGGTTTGTGGCTGCCGGCGATTGCTACGTGTTGGAGAATATCATGGCGAACAGTCCCAAAAGTGTCCCAGGAATGGCCCTACATCTCGGATCGAGACGAGCCAAGATGCCAGCGACTCAAGTCCCTTCGTGTCACGGAGCGAGAAGTTTGGTGCCGATGTGCCAGAGATCTGGCGGTTACTCTGAGCTTCGCTCCTCATTGCGAACGCGCTCGGCCACTTAGATCCCATTACCGCGGAGAAGCGGCGTTCTGCTTGGAAAGGCCTTGTGCGTAGTACCTCAAATAGGCCCGTTCCGCGCCCCTATTGTCGGGACTTCGAATCTCTCGGCCAACGGTTCCCGCCAGCTTCAAGGCAAGATCTCGATTACCGTTCACTATATTTCCAAGCATTGAAGCCCGCAGTACGAAATCCTGTATATCAGGCGTGAGCGAGGCGCGATGATCTCGAAGCAGCTTGTAAGAGAACTCTTGGATTGCACCGGCATCTCTGGCGGTCACCACGCTGAGGTTTGGGCCGCTGGTGCTTCTAAGCATTGAGCGTTATCTATCTCTGCAAGAACGAGGACAGCAGTCTCGACCGGACGAAAGAACCAGCACCGTTGATTTCCGCCGCATGAATTGTCGGCAGTTCACGGAAGGGCGAGCTTCCCAATTGCTCGGCTGCTCATTAGCGCCAGTGGCCACGCACCCAAACGCCGCCGATCCAGTAACCAGGAACCCACACGCCTGCATGGTATGGACGTGCGGGATAGTAAACGCAGCCGCTCGCAAATAAAGGGGATATCGCAGCGGCAACCAGCAAAAGCGTCTTGGCATAGAGTTTCATCGTTGTTCTCTCGTGGTGTAGTGAGGCATTGCTGCGGTAGAAACGATTCAGGGGTTCACTTGTTGACCGGCAGTCCCGCAGTAAGTCGAGCGACGTTCAGGAAGCCAGTCGTTCTCAGCGCGTCCAAAGCTACTTTCCGCGGCCCAGTGAATGCGACAATGAAAGATTGCAGTGTCTGTCATCCTCACGTGACCTAGAACGTTGCTTGTAGTGGTATCTGAACCGACTGCTGATCGCGATGCACTTGCCCTCCTTGCAACGAGAATCGACGTGTAGTTTTGGCATTCGCGGGCTAATCCTCTTCATGATGATCGGCCTCGCCGCCGCGGCAGCGGCGTCGGCCGATCCCGAGAAGCAGACACTGTTGAGTCGGGAAGACACGCTTTGGCTCAATCGCGTGACCTATGGTCTGGATTCGACCAGCGTCGAACACTTTCTGCGCCTGGGCCGACGTAGCTTTCTTGAAGAACAGCTCGAGGGCCGCAACGACGCGCTACCCGCGCCGATTCAGGCGCAGATTGCCGCGTTGGATATCTCCAAGACATCGGCTTCGCAACTGTGGGCAGAGGAACTTAGGGCGCGGGAGCGCTTCAGTTCGCTGGCGGACGGCGAGGCAAAACAACAGGCGCGTAAAGCGCGTAATGCGCTCGGCGAACGCTACGCTTACGAAGGAATGCGCCGGCATATCCTGCGGGCAGTCTACTCGCCGGCTCAGCTCAAGGAGCAGATGGATTGGTTTTGGCTGAATCATTTCAGCATTTTTGCTCGTAAGGGCGCGATTCGCTGGATGGCAGCCGATTACGAGGAACGCGCGATTCGGCCGCACGCGCTGGGACATTTCCGTGATCTGGTCATGGCCACACTCACGCATCCGGCGATGCTGCAATACCTGGACAACGCGCAGAATGCCTCGGGACACATCAACGAGAACTATGCACGCGAATTGATGGAGCTGCATACACTTGGTGTCGATGCGGGCTACTCGCAAGCGGATGTGCAAGAGTTGGCGCGCGTGCTGACGGGTGTCGGCGTCGCTCGGGGCGAGTCGGTCAAACCTCGCACTGCGCAAGCGAAACTGTTCATCAGTGACGGCTTGTTCGCGTTCTATCCGGCGCGCCATGATTTCGGCGACAAGCATCTGCTCGGCAAGACGATCAAGGGCCGAGGTTTCGCCGAAGTACAAGAAGCCGTCGATCTGCTGGTCAAGCAGCCCGCGTGCGCGCATTTCGTTTCACGCAAGATTGCTGGTTATTTTGTCGCAGACGAGCCGCCGGAAAAACTCGTCATGCAGATGGCGGGGACTTTTGCGACCACTGACGGCGACATCGCCGCGGTGCTACGTACGATGTTCGAGTCGCCGCTGTTCACCGCGTCGCTCGGCAAGAAGTTCAAGGATCCAATGCATTACATCGTTTCCTCCGTGCGTTTGGCCTATGACGGCAAGTCAATTGCCAACGAACGTCCGTTGATCAATTGGCTCAACGGTCAGGCCGAGATGTTGTTCGGCCATCAAACGCCGGACGGCTATCCACTCACTGAAAATGCCTGGGCGAGTTCCGGTCAGATGAGTCGTCGTTTCGAGATTGCTCGGCTGATCGGCGGCGGCGGTGGCGACCTGTTCGCGCCCGAAGACGGCTCCGCTGCAACTGTCACTGGTTTTCCCAACTTGTCGAACAGACTCTACTTCGAACGCATCGCGCCACTGCTGTCGAAGACGACATTGGCAGCGCTGGACCAGGCCGAATCACCACAGGAGTGGAATACCCTGCTGTTGGCGTCCCCTGAGTTCAATTACCGTTGAGCATGCCTATGCATCGCCGAAACTTCCTCCAGTCGTGTGCCGCGATTCCGCTCGTTTCGCTCGGCGGTCGCTTATTTGCCGCGCCCGCTTCTTCGGCGCGGTTTCTGCTTGTCTTCTTGCGCGGTGGATACGACTGCGCGAACGTACTCGTGCCGTACACGAGCGATTTCTACTACGCGTCGCGGCCGAATATCGCGGTTGCGAAGCCGAACCCCAACGCGTCCGGCGGAGCACTGCGGCTCGATGCGGACTGGGCGCTCGCGCCAGCGTTGCGCGAATCGATCGGCCAGCTCTACGCAAACAAGCAAGCCGCTTTCATACCGTTTGCCGGCACCGACGACCTTTCGCGCAGCCACTTCGAAACGCAGGAGAGCATCGAGCGCGGTCAGCCGCTCGATCAGCACGATTATCATTCGGGATTCATGGGACGGCTGGCATCGATCCTCGTCGGCCGGGCGCCGTCGATCGCGTTTACCGATGCGTTGCCTCTCGCCTTCAGCGGCAGTGCGGCCATTCCGAACATTTCCCTGCGGACAGTGACCAAGCCCGCATTTGACGAACGTCAGACGGCGCTACTCGCCGGCATGTATGAAGATCACCATTTGCACGCAGCTGTCGCCGAAGGTTTGGAATTGCGCCAGCGGATCGCCAAGGAATTCGACGAAGAGATGCAGAAAGCCAATCGCGGCGCCGTTACGGCGCGCGGGTTCGCCAACGAGGCGGTGCGCATCGCGCGTCTGATGCGCGAACAGTATCGGCTAGGGTTTGTTGACATCGGCGGCTGGGATACGCATGTCAACGAAGGCGGGTCCGCCGGCCAACTCGCGAATAATCTGGACAACCTTGGTCGCGGTCTAGCGACGTTTGCACAGGAACTCGGGCCGGAATGGAAGAACACCGTCGTCGTCGTGGTTTCGGAGTTCGGACGAACGTTTCGCGAAAATGGTAATCGGGGAACTGATCACGGCCATGGTTCAGCGTACTGGGTCCTGGGCGGCGATATCAGCGGAGGCCGCGTCACCGGCGAACAGCTAAAAGTTCAGCAGTCGATGCTGGTGCAGGATAGAGACTATCCTGTATTGAATAACTATCGAGCGTTACTCGGTGGCATTTTCTGGCGGCTTTGGGGGCTGGACAGCAAGCAGATGGAGCACGTGTTTCCGAAAGCCAAACCGGTCGACTTGCAGCTTGTATAACGAGATGGTGACCCGCAGCATGCTAGCGAATTGATCTATACCAAAGCAGTCGGTCGCGAATGACGACTTTGGGTCGACATGCCTCAGTCGGCCAAATCCGGATTAAGCGATATTTTCAACTCGAGATTCCAGATCCGACTCTGGAACGAGCGTGTTTGTGTGTGGCTTATTGAGATCAGTGCTCTGGTTGCGGCGATCTTCCTCCGCAAGGAGTGCAGGCGAAGGCGTGGTCACGCGCAGTGCATTTGCAATGCCGTGGCAGCGATCATGAGAACACTCGGGCTCAGGTCGTATCTGCGCGAATCTGATGGATAGTTGGTCTCACCGTACTCGGTTGCGCTGTCTAAGCAGCTTGCCGGTACAGAAACGAATAAGCGGCACTCACTAATTCGCACATCTTTCTCGAGAGCAATTGCCGTGCGTCAAAGGCTTGCCGTTCATTAACTCATCGATGGTGACGCCCGACCAAGTCACTGGCAGGATGCTGCGCTCGTGGCGGTTAAAGTTGAAAATCATATCGTGCGCGAAGCAGTTTCTGAGGAGCGCCCAGAGTGGGAACCATGGCTGCGCCTTTAGCTTATCCACCTGGTTGGTCTCCCGACAGTACGTTTTCGTTAAGGGAAATAGTTCATTCAATGCGGCCCGGTGCGCCATGTCGTAGAGCTGCTCGCATGCGATCTTTGTGGCGACTGTGTCGCGTAGGAAGTCCTTTACGGCAGGAAAATTCGTCTTGAGTTCGACTCTAATCTCGTCGTAGAGCGCATCAAAGAATTGCGGCGTATCGGGATGGGCCCAGAGAAACAGCGAGGCGTAAACAATTTGAATCCGATTCATCGCAGTCACGTAACAGCCAAGCAGTTCTCTCTTGTTCACGCAAATGTCACCGATATAAGACGGCTAGTTTGGGAGGAGGGCCGCGGTCGTAGGTCACCCGACGGATTCCCAGCTCATCAACCGCTCGCACCAATGGAAGCAGCTCGAGGTTTCGTTGCGATACGAAGAGGCCCAATTGCCGTGCGCTCGATTGCACATCACCTGGCGCCGCGTTTAGGCGCCTGCTCAGGCCATCTAGTTCTTCCGTCGTCGCCCCAGGCTTAGCGAGCAATGCCTCAGCCTCTGCCAACAGCGCTGGTACTTTTATATCGAGCCATCGGTCCACTCGCCAGTTCGGGCGGATGCCTGCCAAGCCAATCAACGGACCGCGCTCGATCGGAATCTGCCTCTGTACAATCTTCTGCCTAGGATCATGCGCGAAAAACTTGCGCTGTCGCATCTCCGCCTCTGTCTCGTCGCGCCAACCGGGTATTGACGAATCACCTTGCTCTGCACGACTCTCTAGAGCGATTCTTAGTTTGCTTGGTAACTCGTCGAAGCTGCTAAGAGTTGCACGCGCCCACTGCATCTCCTCGTTATCAAGAGCCGGCCATGCCGCCAGCTGCCTTGCAAGCTCATCACGCAGCTCTCGGACAGCGGCGCTTTTTGCGTACTCCCGTTTCTCGCGCGTGAAAGTGCTCCTCATTCGCGCCCACTCCACACCAAATTTCGTCCTTCCGCAGTCTTTGCCTATGTGGCTTAGGAGTCCGCCAGGTAATGCCACAACGTAGCCGTGTCGGTGATCCGTGTGGCATTGCTCGATTCCGCAGGGACGCATGCCTGTCTTGGGATCCATTTCGTAATCCCAAAGAAGCTTACCCTTCATCATCAGTTCTTTTCGCACTGGTCGCGCGAAGCCCGGAAGGGCATAGAGTTCTTCCCATGTCTTGGGCTGTTTTACATTTTCTCGCGTCAACACTTGCATATGAGAAAGTCCTTCCCGGAAGGCCATTGTCATCTTCGAGCATACCGCGGTCTGGGATATTTGCGCCGCACTTTGATCAATAATCCAAGGCCCAGACGCTAAAGGCTACTGAGGTCGAGATAGGACCCTGGAATTATGTCGAAGCCTCGTCGCGTCGGCTGAGACTGCCTCCAGCGACGATCTCCGCAAGGAGGCACCAATGGCCCACCAAGACACTGCTATTCGTACTGCGCAACGCGCCGATCTTGCTACGCGCACAGCAGAGGGACTGGCCTCGCGACTGGCGACGCGCTATCAGGATCGCATTACCGGCTACTTCAACTTGCCCGCGACGCCGGCGAATCACGCTGCGTTACCGGATGAACTATCTGATCCGCTACGCGTTGCGCTCGCGTCGCGCAGCATCACCGTGCTTTATTCGCACCAACGGCAGGCGTGGGATGCCGTGCAGCGTGGTGAGCATATCGTCGTCGTCACTCCGACAGCGTCGGGCAAATCCCTTTGCTATCACCTGCCGGTGATCGAAGCTGCGCGAACTTTTCGCGCCAAGTCACTGTACCTATTTCCAACCAAGGCACTCGCACAGGATCAGGTTGCCGATCTACTCGAGCTCAATCGCGCCGGCGAGCTTGGGGTGCGCAGCTACACGTTTGATGGCGATACGCCTGCGGATGCCCGGCAGGTAATCCGGCTGCACGGTGACATTGTCGTCAGCAATCCGGACATGCTGCATCAGGCGATTCTGCCGCACCACACGAAGTGGGCGCAGTTCTTTGAGAACCTCAAATACATCGTCATCGATGAGCTGCATACATACCGCGGCGTCTTCGGTTCACACCTCGCGAACGTGCTGCGCAGGTTGCAGCGGATCTGCACGTTCTATGGAGTGTCACCGCAATACATTCTGTGCTCGGCGACGATCGGCAATCCGCAGGAACACGCCGAAGCTATTAGCGGCGCACCAGTGCGCGCGATTACCGAATCCGGTGCGCCACGCGGCGAGCGTCACGTGTTGCTATGGAATCCGCCAGTGATCAATCCCGATCTTGGCATGCGAGCCTCCGCGCGATCGCAGTCCACGCGCATTGCGCGTCACGCGATTCGCGCCAAGCTCAAAACCATCGTCTTCGCACAGTCGCGATTGCTCGTAGAAGTGCTGACCAAATACCTCAAAGACGTGTTCGATCCCGATCCGCGCAAGCCGGAACGTATCCGCGCGTATCGCGGCGGGTACCTGCCGACCGAACGACGACAGACCGAACGCGCACTGCGCGAAGGCGGCATCGATGGCGTCGTGACAACCTCGGCATTGGAGCTGGGTGTCGATATCGGGGGACTCGACGTCGCCATCCTCAACGGCTATCCAGGCTCGATCGCTGCGACGTGGCAGCGCCTTGGCCGTGCGGGCCGTAGACAACGGCCCTCCCTAGGTATTCTCGTCGCGACGAGTCAGGCGCTCGATCAGTACATCGTGCGCCATCCGGAATTCTTCGAGCACGCCTCGCCCGAAACGGCGCGCATCGCGCCCGACCAGCTATTGATCCTGCTCGATCACATCCGCTGTGCGGCCTTTGAATTACCGTTCGCACCGGGCGACCATTTCGGGACGAACAAAGTCGACGATTTTCTCGAGGTGCTAGGCGAATCCGGTGTACTGCACCGCGAGGGCGACCGGTGGGACTGGATCGCCGACAACTATCCGGCGCAAGCGGTGAATCTGCGCTCGGTGGCTGACGGCAATTTCGTGGTTGTGGATCGCACCGATGGTCGCCAGACGATCATCGCCGAGGTCGATTACTCAGCCGCCGCGCTGACATTGTATGAAGGTGCGATCTACATGGTGCAGGCCCATCCGTTTCAGGTTGAGAAGCTCGATTGGGAAGGACGCAAGGCCTTCGTCACGCGCACGCAGGTCGACTATTACACCGACGCGATCGATTTTACGAATCTGAAAGTCCTGTCACGCTTTGATGGCGTCAAAGTTGGAGAAGGAGTGTGCCACCACGGTGAAGTGCACGTCGTTCGCCGCGTCTCGGGTTACAAGAAGATCCGTTTCTACAGTCATGAAAACATCGGTTATGGCCCGGTCGACCTACCGGATCAGGAGCTGCAGACGACGGCAGTCTGGTGGCAGGTCGAGCACGCGGTGCTCGAACGCGCATTCGCCAATCGGCAGGATGCGCTCGATGGATTCCTGGGCGCTGCCTACGCGCTGCAGACGGCTGCTTCCGTGGCCGTAATGGCGGAGTCGCGGGATCTGCGCAAGGCGGTCGGTTCCGGCGACGCGGCGCACTTTGCCAGTTAAGATCAACGCGGCCGCGGTCAGTGGCGCGATTCGCAGGGCAAGGTCATGGAGCCCGAGCGCACACGCGGCTTCACACCGACCATCTATCTTTACGACAACTATCCCGGCGGTATCGGCCAAAGCGAGCCACTGTTCTCGCGCGTAGCTGCGCTGATCGATGCGGCGGGCAATCTGATCGCCTCGTGCGATTGCACGTGCGGATGTCCGGCGTGTGTGGGCCCCGTGCTCGCTGTCGACGAAGCAGCCCGGCGCGCGGCGAAGGAACTCGCACTCAGCGCGTTGGGCCTTTTCATATGAGCGAACTGAAGGAACGTCTGCTGGCGCTGCGTGGGCAAAGCGGAGCCGTAACTGCGACGCGCGGCATTACGGGGAATGAGATTGGCTCACGCTTGCGTGGGTTGCTGCGCACACGCAGCCGCTCATCCATACCGCTGCAGGCACCGGCCGGCATTGAGGTCGCGCCGAGCGTATGGCTCGTCGAAGAAATTCTTTGCGATGACGACGATACTCCGATTCTGGCGCCGGACAGTGAAGGTTTGACGATCGCGCGCGAGCGTCTGATCTGCTTTGACACCGAGACAACCGGTCTCGCCGGTGGCGTTGGAACCAAGGCCTTCATGATCGGCATGGCCTACTGGCGCAATCGAGCCCTGAACATGCGCCAGTACTATCTGACCGCGCTAGGTGGCGAACCGGCGATGTTGCGCCATTTCACCGAGAGCCTTCCCGAAGATCCTGTGTTCGTCAGCTATAACGGCAAATCGTATGACGTGCCGCTGCTGAAGGGTCGGTTTCGTATCAACCGCCAAGCACATCCCTTCGACGAGCGCCAGCATATCGATCTGTTGCATCCCGTGCGTCGCCGCTATCGCGGATTCTGGGAGAACTGTCGCCTGCAAACGATCGAACGAGAAGTTCTCAAGGTGGTGCGCGAGGACGATCTTCCTGGTTCGGAAGCACCCGCGGCATGGCTGGCTTTCTTAAGAGGACAGAGCAATCGGGCATTGGCACGCGTCATTGACCACAACCGGCAGGATCTTCTGAGCTTGGCACGTCTGCTGGTCCACGTTGCATTGACCTGATTGGAGTCGCATCGCGCGCGGACGCCGAAGGTTTCGGTCGATGCGTTACTCCCATGGAGACAGGATGACGGGCTTCGCTGCAGAATTAGGCGACGGCAAATAATTGAACTGGGCTAGATCTGGATCGACGGCATCGAGATCGCCGAAAGGTAGTGAGCCATCGGCCATGATCCATCCGAGCCTGCGCCATTCATTCTGACCAGCGAGCGCCGGGCAGCTCCATTTGTGGAGATTCGTATAGACACTGTCTTCCCATCGCGTCTCATGCCCGGCGCTGACTGCAAGAATGCGCACTTGGCAGGGATATGCCTTCGGCCCCGAAGCGAACCCGTAGCCTTTCCCATGGGACGCGTAACAATGAAATACACGCTTCGACGCCGGCAACGCCAGAGGCAAGCCGAATTTCATTACCGATGATTTGCGTCTGCTCATTACAGCAAGCTTAGCTCCGCGCGTCTCACCGGCAGCGATTCGATTGAGAGGTTTAACGGAATGCGGTCAAGCGACTATCAACGAACGCACTAGAGATCCTTTACCTTCTTGTCGAGCCGCATCGTTTTAAATGCAGGCTGTCGTAGTAGTCCGGTTGAACCCAGGCCCTGATAGAACACTTCTACAACGATCTTCGGGCGCGTCCAACGCGCCTCAGCGCGATCCTTGCGATCCATGAGCGTCAGGTCAGCGGGCGTTTCCTTCACCCTTGCCGCCTCAAGTTGTTTGCGCAGTTCGCGCAGGAGTGCGTCTGTGAAACCCGTCCCCACGCGTCCGATGTACACCAGTCGGCCGTCCAGTGGTTTCGCGAGCAGCAATGCGCCTAAGCCGCTGCGGGTGCCCTTCGGTTCGGTGTAGCCGATCACGACGAATTCGTCTGATGGGCGATCCTTCACCTTGACCCAATCGCCATTGCGAGTGCCGCAATACGGGCTTTGGGTGCGTTTACTGATGATCCCCTCGTAACCTTTCGAGATGGCGCGAGCGAGCGCGGCCGCTCCATTGCCGATCTGATGCTCGGAGTAGCGAAGGAGTGGATGCGGATGGGAGCGCAGCAGCTTTTCCAGGATCTCTTTGCGCTCAAGCAACGGCACCTTACGCAGTGAGTGTCCGTTCAGGTGCGGAACGTCAAAGACCACGTAAATCGCAGGATCGGCATTCTCAGCCGAGAGTCGCGCTTGTAATGCATTGAAGTCGTCTCGTTCTCCGCGAAGGACGACCATCTCACCGTCGAGCTGCAAGCTATGCGCACCAAGTGAAGCAACCGCCTGCGCCAGTTCAGGCACCTTGTGCGTCCACTCGATGGCGTTGCGGGACCAAAGGCGCACCTTTCCTTTTGCACCGACAGCGACAATCCGATACCCGTCCCATTTCGTCTCGTGCAGCCAGCCATCTCCAACCGGCGGGGTCTTTTCACTCCGGCACAGTTCTGGCGCGAAAGCGCGAGTGTCGATCTGTTCGGCTTCGCCAGGCAATTCCTTTGCGCGTCGCTGCGTTGCCATACGACCAGTCTACGCCAGCGGCTGGGCATCTCCCGTGCTGCAAAGCACTCAGCATTGCGTAAGTCTCATCCCGTGCGATCGCCTATGGCTACAGTGCAAACGCGCAATGTGGTGCTTCTTCCCCGCATCACACTTGCCGTACGTGAGTACCGCGCCTCAAGGACTACTGGCCAAGGATGGCCCGATTTCTTCTGCGATACACTGTCTGCCATGTGCTATTCCTCTCAGATTCGCGCCGAATACAAAAAGTATGTTCGCAAATGGGGTGCGGACATCAGCCTGAAGCAGTATTTCCAGTTGTACTGGGACCGCCGTACGGATGCCAAGATTAAGATCCCGAAGGTGACGGATGCCGAGTTCGCCAATCCTGAGAACGAGGAAGAGCGCAAGATCAAGGAACTGATTGACGAGTTCAATGCGCAGCAAGCGGCCAAGTTCGAACAGGAACTGTTCAAGCAGAAGAAACGACTCGCGGATGCCGAGCGCACATTGCAGACCAAGACGACGAAGAAGGCGATCGAGGAAAAGCGCATCTCCACAGACAAGATCGAATGGGCCAAGGACAAGCTTGTGCGCCTGCGGCAGCCGGAACTGGACGCAGAAGATGCGCGAATTTTTCCGGGTTGGTATGCGCCGGTTCTAATTGCTGAGAATGGGAAGCTCGTCGTCAAACCGATGCGCTACCAGTGCCGCGTCGAAGGATCGCCTGCCTTCAACGATGTGAAGTTTCCAGGCACATACAATGCCCGCCGCGACAATCTCGAGGGGTTCTGGAAGAAGCAGTTCGGCTATAAGCACGGCATCCTGATCGCCAACGCGTTCTACGAGAACGTGAGCATGCACAAGATGGAAGGCCGCGAGCTTTCGCCGGGCGAGAAGGAACAGAACGTCGTTTTGGAATTTCGGCCTCAGCCGAAGCAGGACATACTCATTGCGTGCCTGTGGGCGCACTGGCAGGCGCCAGGGCAACCCGATCTTTGGTCATTCGCTGCGATTACCGATGAACCTCCGGCCGAAGTCGCTGCCGCAGGCCATGATCGCTGCATCATTCCGATCAAACCCGAGAATCTTGAGGCTTGGTTGAATCCAGATCCCGGCGATCTGAAACCAATGTATGCGATTCTCGATGACCGCGAGCGTCCGTACTATGAGCATAGACTGGCCGCCTGAGTTCGACGAGCCGGTGAGCGATGATCAAGTAGATCCGATGGCCGGGCTCAGATTGGCCACCCAAAAAGCGAAGCAAGTCGTCTCGATCTGTTCAATCGGACATGAGGTTGACTCGGTCTCGAACCCATTTTCGAAATAGCGTTTGCCGCACTGTTATCACTGCAAGACTTTACAGTTTACACACCTGCGACAGCATGCTACTGATACCGTGACAGGAGGGCGCGCCGCTCGCGCCGGGATGTTTAGGGGAAGGTCGCGCAGCGTTTGGAACCATGTGTCCGTCGCCGCGGTGCTCGGAAATCTTTTGTTGGCACCCGATTGCGCGCATGCGCGAATGATCTCCCATTCATATTAACGAGGGGATAGACATGAACCGCTTGGTGCTGGTCTGCGCCTTCTTGCTGTGCGCGTGCTCCCACGCACCTGTTGTTTCCGATTTCTCGGAAGCGCCGTGGGACCCTATGAAGGGTTCAGTAATTCCGTTGGAAAGAGCTATCGAGGGCAGCAAGGAAACCGTGGTCGTTTTGATTCATGGCGTAGGAGATCAATGCCCGGGATATGCTCTGGAGAAAGGAGGGTGGCTCAACAACGACACGGCACAGAAGTTCGGTATTCGCAGTGTGTCGATCACCGCTCCGGTTTCCATTCCTGACAGCCAATTCCTCGACAAGCGCGACGATCCGAACTCTAGCGTCAGCTACCGCGTCGCCGAGTTTATCTACACACCCTCATCGGGGGCGACGCCCCGCAAGATCAAAGCGATCGAGATTACGTGGTCGGCGCTCACTCAGTGGGTCAAGAGCCAGCAACTGGGGTACGACATTCCAAAAATCAAGCCGCCAGCTGCCGACGGATCACAGAACTGTTACTACCAATTGCCGCCGTCGCACCCCGACCACCCACCGACAGATTTCCCCTACTCGAGACCACCGCCGACGCGGGTCACTTTGAATCGGTTGGTCAAAGAGCAGGTCTTCGACCGCTCACTCGCGGATGCGATCCTGTATGTCGGTGACTATGGCGTTGCGATTCAACGTGGCGTTGCCCAAGCGCTGTGTATGGCGATGGGCGGAACCCGCCACGTCGACGAAGCCGGGGGCCACGTAGATTCGGCGATCTGTAAGTGGCCCGAAACGGATTCGATTGAAGACAGCCAGAAGTTCATCTTTGTGACCCACAGCCTGGGAGGGCGTGTTCTTTACGACACATTACTCGGCCTTACAGGGGATCGAGTAAACCCCCATCACAGCACGTTCTCCGACCAAGGCAGATACAGCGAGGTCCGGAGATCCCGGAACTACGTTTGCCGAATGATTGCGCACACCGCCGGCATCTACATGATGGCCAATCAACTCACCTTGCTGGGTCTGGCCTATGACGATGCGAAGCACATTTCGAGCGACGGCCCGCAGCCGTACGATGTTCAACACACAACACCTACGCGCGGATGTGGCTATTACGAAGAGCCGGAACCTGAACTCCTGAAGCCAGACGCTGCGTTTGTCGACCAGCGCCCAGACCCGGAACCTCACGACACTTCGCCAGCGGTGGAGCTGTTTGGAGAAGTTTGGAGCCGAGCAAGAAAAATAGAGGGGCTATCGATAGGTGCGACTCTACCGATTGTTGCCTTCAGCGACACGAACGACGTCCTAACATGGGGCGTGCCTCGCTGGTACCAGCAGACCACGATTAATGGCCACGCCGTACCCATACACGTCGCGAACGTCTACGTAAAAAATGCGACGCACTGGTTGGGTGTTGCGGAAGATCCTTCTCAAGCGCATGTGGGCTACTTTCACCGCGACGAGGTTTGGGCGGTGATCACCTGTGGCGCGTCCAATGGTCATGTGGGTACGTGCGCACGATAGTGCGGCAACGCTACTAGCGCCCGCGGAGAATCTGCGATGCCGACTGCAAAAATTGGAGGAGGGCAAGGCGGGCAAGAAGAGGGAGCTGGTGACCGACGCGCGTGGTTACCCCGTTCAGTAGTGCAATGGACAGCGGTGGTTGTGATGGGGGCTGCACTTGGCTTGGGCATTGGCTACTTCTTTTTGCCGCCGTCCTCTGAACCGCCACCAGTGGTTCCATTGCCAGATCATCACCGTGATGATCAACAACGCGCCGTTTCAAAAGCGAACTTTGAGGGAAAGTCAGCAGTATTGTTTCAGGCACGGTCCGCGGTGTTCGACTTACGCGCGCCGAACAATGGACCGGAACCCAATGGCTGGGAGGGACTTGCCGAAAAACTCAAGCAGCTGCATCGCGGCGAGTCGGATCGAGACATTGCCGCACAGGAGATCGCGATCGATACGGATACCTTGTTGAGTCTATGGAACGAGGCCAACGAGAAGCACGCACTCGGACGGCACGTCGAACTATTGGGGAAGTCGATGCAGTTGGCCCGCATCGCATCGACTCGCGACGGAGATGCCCAGGGCAAGGGGTTGTTGTTCGCATCCAGCGACAGTTCGCAGCTGGTCAATCTAGTCGTGGATGTGCCGACCAAGACAATCCGTGGCTACGCGTTTATTAACGGCGCGACCTATGACATCGCATCCGCCAGACGCACATCGACCCAACAGCCGTCAAACCAGATGTTGATTCAAGTGCGCCAGTTTGTCGGCGAACGCAAGCACGTCGAAGACACGCTGTTTTTCGACCATCCGGGGCGCTCCGATCTGTCGACACCGAAGAGCGACAAGCTTCAATACAGAGTTGACGATAGGTTTCAGGACAAAGTCGACGAGAGCGAACTTGCGGGTGTGGATTGCGCGAACGTGGGCCCAGTCACATTGCAAAGTCCACTTCGATTGTTCTTTGCCTTTACGGAAGCCGCAGAATCCAATGCGGTTGAAAACGCCACCGCCGGTTCGATGTTGACGCTGGCATTGGAAACGCAGGGACTGCTGGAACACGCCTTGAATGAAGCTGGCGTGCGCGTCCGTGTGGACGCCAATACACCCGTGAAAGTGAGCTATACGGAGCCGCACGCGCGCAGCAGTTCCGAGGAAGATGGCAAGGCGCTGCTGGATCAGGAAATGACGGACTTGCGTGACGGTAGCGATCCGGGAGCGGTCGCGTTCCGGCAACAGCGCCAACAAGCCAAAGCCGATATCGGTATTCTCATTGTTCACAACGCGCCTCCGGGTAGCCAAAAAGACCCCGCCGCATGCGGTATCTCGGCGGTGCCGCCGATGACGGCAGCGAATGCGCTAGCAATCGTGCACTGGAGCTGCATTGGCGTTCGCCTGGCCTCCGAACATGAAATTGGTCATTTATTGGGGCTATATCACCAGGACGGGGTCGGTGCGAACCCGCCCTATGCCAAGGCGTTCATGCACGCCGACGAAGGTGATGTGAAACCTTTCACTACGCTCATGGGCGAACCGGCAAAGTGCAGAAGCCTCGGGACAAGCTGCCAGCGAATTCCGATGTTTTCCGATCCTCACGCCGCTTACAAGACGAGTGATGGCCATGCCTTCACGATCGGCACAACCGGCAAGATCGATAGCGCGTGCCGACTGCGGCAGACCGTGCCTGTCGCGGTTACCTTTGGTGACCATTTGGACTGACTGTGCCTAGGCGCTCTGTGCAACGCGGCGGACAGGCCGTCCTTAGACGGCGGTGTTCACGGCCGTCGAGAAGGGAATTTAACGTCAATTCGTTCGCAATTACTCGGAGGCAAGTATGAGCACTTGGGCTAGGAATTTTGCAAATGTCGCGATTGCTGCAGCTCTCTCCGGTTGTGTAATTTCCCCGGCGGATAAGAGTTCAGGGCGGGCATCAGACTCGAGAAACCAGCGCGCGAGCCCCGTCGTAACAGTCGGCGAAGGTGTGGGGGCTCCCGATTTTGTGATCCTGTCCGACGCACAGATCAACGAGAACCATGGTGCGCCGATGTTTATATCTTCACTATTCGCGCAAGGCTTGGTTGCGGTGGCGAGGCGTTCAGTCCAACAAACGACATTCGCCGATGTGCTGCTGGACGAAACCGCGCGTCGCGCTTCCCCAGAGGCGAAAATTCCAATCGTATTTTTAGGCGATGCCTTGAACCTCTCGTGTGAATCCGAACTCAAGCGATACGATCGAGTTGTCGAGCAGTGGCGGGATTTGGGTGGTACATGGTTCACGATACCGGGTAACCATGATGGCTTCTTCACCGGCACAACGGAACCGTCGAGCACCCAACGATTCGGCGGAAGCAAGGATGTACTCCAAAATGACTATGGCAGAGACAGATCCGTCTGGGATTGGGTGTGCAACGATCACATTGTCACGAAAACCTTGTCGACCGCGGCAACGTTGAATCCGACACACAATTCGAAGGTTTGCGAAAAATATGACGGCAACAAGAAAGAGTGCGAAACGGGATACATCGAGTCCGTTGCACGGCGGTCATCCAGTCGATCGGATTGGGTATCTGGCAACGATCTCGGCAAGGGCTGCTTCGCGCGTACCAACGCCGAAGGAACCGAACGTATCCTTCGGTGCGGATATCATGAGCAACAACCCACGCGACCTGCGTACCAGGCCTTCCTGTTGCGCAAAGTGCAACTGAAGAATGAAAAGGGCGCCATTGATCTTCTGTTCTTGGATTCAAGCGTCTACCTTTCGGCGCCGTGCTTCGTGGATTCGCACCGATCCTGCAGCAACGCCGGTGACGCTGGAGGGCTGGGTACAGAACAGACGCAGATCGTGTCGAGCTGGATTGGCGAAAGTAGAAATAGTGGCGTGCCAGTCATCTTGTTCGCCCATCATCCTGTCGCCGATTGGCGCACTTCCGATCAGAAGTGGCTGGCCTCGGAAGTGGTTGCAGGAGGCGTCCTGACCATCTTCACCGCGCATGTTCATCAAGGTTGTTTGCGAGCGCCATTTCCTTCACTTCCAGATTTTCGCGAGGTCAACGTCGATTCTATTATTGATTCGGCAGGGGTTGTCCCAAACGGCGACGCCAAGCCGAGTGCGTTTACGCGCGTCTGGATCAACTGGGGTGAAAAGGCCTCCAGTTTGTCCTACAAGCCCGTTGCGATCGACGATGCATTTCTGGGTTGTTCGGCAACCAACCCGCTCGAGACAGAGGGGTTCGACGAGGTAAAGAACCAGATAGGTAATGGCTTTCTCGACAGCATCGGTCCGTACAAGGCTCATCTAAACCAGATTAGGGGTGAAGCAAGTCTTCTCGACCACGTTAGCCGCAATGCAGTACCAGGGCTCGCGCCGGAATTGCCGACCACGAATTGGCAGCGCACAGCCGAAGCTGCCGATGGCGCCTACCAAGCGGTCCAAAGATGCGCTTCCTTCGCGCGAGAGGCCACAACCTTGTTCGGCAAAGACGCAGTGCTCCACTGCGAGCAGGAAATTTCCTTACCCGATGGAAATAGCATCCAAGCCTTCTCGCACGAAAAGGAGGACGAACTCGCACAAGCAGACGGGTATTTCGCTCGCCATGACGATCTCTACACCAATCCCAATTGGCTGAAGTTGATTACGAACTCGGTTTTTCGCCAACAGGCTGCATGTGCGACCACTCATGCGTTGCGTGACTATTGGAAGGCGCTGGATAAGCAACGAAAAGACGTAAGGCAATGCGTTGATCATTGAGAGGCCAACGAGCGGCTTCAGGCATACGAGTTTGGCCAGGCATAACCACGCTTCGTCCAAGGAGTTGGCAAGATGAAATCCATGTTGCGACACGTTTTTCAAATGGCTGGTCGTCTGGCGTGGGTGACGCTAATGTTCGCCTCGCTGCCCGCCCTCGGAGCGCTCGTCTACGACGCACAGTACCCGATTTATGACGAAGGTAAGGTCGCTCATCCTGTCAGCGACATTCAGCAGATGTTGGTGGAAGCAAACGCTGCCGGCGTGCCCGTCATCATTTATGTGCATGGTCGCGGGGATGAGCCGGAGAAAAGCTTCAATCCGAAAATGACAGGCGGCAATGCAATGCCACGCCTCGCTGCCGAATATGGTGCGCGCGTCATCTTGATTGGGTGGAATTCTCGCGCGCGCGGCGAAGATCGCAGCCAACCGCTAAGCCACATCGTGGAAGCTGCTGCCACGCTCCGAAATGCTCTTGAACAAATCATTACGTATGAGCATCAGGTACCAGGCGGGAAACGACCGTCATTGCTCGTTCACAGCATGGGGTCGATCGCGCTGGCGAAGATGGTTCAGCAGCAAGGGTGGCCGCAAGAGCAGCAGCCTATATTTTCAAACATTCTGATAAGCGAGCCAGACGCCGACTCACAAAACCACAGCCAGTGGCTTTCGCAAATCTCCAGCCATGAGCCCGTGTACGTCACGCAGAACAGAAATGACAGCGTCCTGGACAAATCAAGAAACTCGCGCGATCCGCCGTCCAACTTCGCGCTCGGGCTGGAGCCAACGCCGCCCTATGCCGATGGTGCCATCTATGTTGATCTGACTGATGCGCTAAAGACAAAACGCGTCGTCCTGTTCAAGCTAGGCGCACATCAAGTTTTCTCAAAGTCGTGGATGGGAGGGAATACGGATACGTGCTTGTTTGTGAGCAAGGCACTGGGTGTCGAAAGTTTTGACCTGGGATCGATCGATGGAATGGAGCGAGTCGCAGCCGACCACTACCGCGCGCAACCAATGGTTGATCAAGGAAGTCCATGCTTTCGAGTTGTGGGCACAGGGGGAGATACCGAGTAGGTCCTACTATTTGCCCCGTCACTATTTTGCGGAAAACCGCCGTTGCCGGCAGGCGGCAAAGGGTCGCCGGTGGCTCGCAAGCTGATCGCGGTCAGGAGTGGGCTTGTGAACGTATACCGCGCCGATGCCGCCTTGCGCAGCGGAGTCGACGACGACAAAGTTGCCGTTCGGCAGCACCGTGAGCGCGTGCCGCAACGCCACGTTGTCCGTGGGGCCGGTGAGGTCGATCGCCGCGGTGCGACTGCTAGCTGCGAAGATGCGCGCGACTGCGGCGAGCACGGAGCCTGCGGCGCGCAGGTGTCCGTGCGCTTGTGCGACGCGGGGCGTCGAATCGACCGGGTTGAGCGTCATGCGCAAGATCTTACTTTGATGTAATCGTGGCGAGACGAGTTGAACGAACATCGAGTCAGGACGCGAAGGCGCGGTGCCGATATTTTTTAGTCCGGGTGAAGCGAAGCAGAATCCGGAGTAGTATCAGGCGAAGGCGCATTATTTGCGCGCACGTGGCGGTGGTCTACACTTCATTGCTACATGCAAGACGGGATTCGAAGTGTTCTCTAACCTATTTGTTTTTCAATCGGGCGAGTGCCGCGCGATGCGGATGCGCATTTTTAGCAAACGGAAATGAGGGAATTCCATATGGACAAACCTGTGACACCGTTTTCGATCGACGGGTTCGATCCGTTGTCTGCTACGGAAGGGGCAGCCGACGCTTCTTATTTGACGGTAGTCGAGGAAGCAAGCAAGAGGATCGTGCACAACATATTGAAGAGCTATACGGGCTATTTCGATGTGTTTGCAGAAATGTTGCAGAATTCGCTGGATGCCGTTCAACTCCGAGAAAGGGTAGATGGTAGTGCTTATACACCCAAGATTTGGATAACTATCGACATTCCAGGTGGAATCGTTCGCGTTGTCGATAATGGCGTGGGAATGACAGAGGGCGAATTCAAATACTGCTTGCGTCCAAGCGTTAGCTTCAAGAAGCAAGCTGACCTTCGCGGGCACAAAGGTGTCGGCGCGACCTTCTTGGCTTACGGGTTTTCCTTCCTAAAGCTTCAAAGCAGGAAAGATGGTAGCGAGCTTGCGGCGATTCTTCGACAAGGGCGCCAATGGGCAGAGGACTCGAGCGGTACTGTTCCGCGGCCCAAGTTTGAAGCTGTGCAATTTGAAGTGAAGGAACTGGTGGGCGAAAGTAGCGGTACTGCTGCGGAGGTACTGGTCGGAAAATCGGCGGGAGAGCGTCCGCAAAGACTCAACTGGATCGGAGCTCAATCTGCGGAGCAATGGCTGCAAGTGCTGCGCATAAAAACACCCGTTGGTGGCATTTATCTCTCCACTTCGAGTCGACCTAAAATTCGTGTCAACGTTCGCGTCCGCTCCATGGAGGGTACAGAGACATCGATCGACACGGATTCTCCGGAGTATTTCTATCCGCACGAGATTGAGAATTTAAAAACTCAATCGCTTGGCGACATTGTTAAAAATCTTACAAAAATTCAGGGTGACGCGGCAACAAAATTTGCAAAGCTGCCACCCGAATTCAAAAAGCTGGACTGCATCTGGGAGGTTTGGTCAAAGGATGAGTTATTGGAGGACGAGTCTTACTTCACGACTGCCCTTGATGAGGAGCGGCGAACACTGATCGACAAGCACACTGTTGTCGTGTACGGATGCTTTTTGAGATCAGCAAAAATCTGGGGCGAGGTGAATGATGATGTAATAAAGCTAAGGAAAGGGCAGAGGCTAATCCAGGGAGGTTTGCAGCTTGCCAGCGATTTCATGCCGCAAGGCGACCTAACAATCATACCCCTCACGAGCACCATCGGGTATCAGGCTAATTCGCACGTAGTGGTTCATTTCACCGACGGCAATCCCGACATGGGCCGCAAAGTCTTCCAGCCCGAGCTGAAGGATTTAGCCGAGGCTCTGTCTGTTCGAGTTGTAAATGTCTTCAAACGTTTTTTGACCCACTTGAGGCCTGACACAGGAGCTCAAGCCATAACGCCTGATCGTGAGCTATACGATTGGAAAAAAGCGCAAGAGGAGGTTCGAAATAAGAACCCTCTTGGGTTCGAGTATCAGGGACGAGCACTTCCAATGATCTCCGAGCCGCAGCAGGAGCAAGATGTCGTCGCTCTCTTTCATGAGCTCATGGGGCTGGGCATATTGCGCGGATACCGAGTCTTCGCGACGTCCCAAAGCGACCGATATGATTCGCTGTTTTTTTGGGACTATCACGCTGCCGACAAATTGATGTTTGACACAAAGGCGAATCGTCTGGGTGTGAATCGGGACTTGGCTGATTCGGGCGCCAGCGAACCCAAGGTGTTGGAATACAAGTATTCATTCGATAGCTTAATTAGCGACTTTGAGAAAGAAGAGAAGTTCGCGAAACAAATCGACCTTGTTGTTTGTTGGAGTCCTGGCAAGGCCTATAAGGAGAAATTCCAATTCGAAAGCCTTCTCGTCGCCGATGAAGGATCATCGCGTCAGTGCTTCGGATCGACTCATCACGCTTACGCCGTCGGAGCGCACGACCGACCGGCTTTTGAGGTGATTGTCTTAGAGGACCTATTAGCATGGCTTCAAAATCCGGCGGATGAAGAGGCACGGCAACGAAGCAAGTACAAGGACTAAATGAAGAAATGGGGTCAGAGAACATATCTCTAGTCGCTTCTCAGGATCGACGGGAAAAGTTCTCTGGCCCTATTTTTCGCGCTGGAGAACGGCCTGATAAGCCCGCCCCACAGAAATAGATATTTTTGCAAATTGGCGCTAGACCAACGGGGGAAACGATGCCCAGTAATATCTACACAGGAATCGAGGAGGCTTATAAGGAGCGAACCGATCTGCTCATCGTGGCTCTAACTGGAAGAACTGGTAGTGGTTGCACTACTACCGCAGACATTCTCTCGAAACCGTTTGCAGACATTTCAATTACCCCAGATGACTTCCCGGCGCCCGAAGAGAGAAAGCTGGTAATCGCTAATCGCTATTGCGCGAAACAGTGGGAACCTTTCAGATCTATAAGTGTGTCCACGGTAATTTTGAGCTTTCTCCTGGAGGAAGAAAACGCTGAAATTGCGAAATTCTTCGCAGATCAGAAGCTGGTTGTAACAAAACAGTTTCTTGAGGCGCTGGACACTTTACGCTCAGAGACAAACTACCCCGAATTCCGTGACTGTATAGTCAACGGAGTCCGAGCGTCTGGCGCGAATGCTTGGTTGTTCTACAACGAGTCTCTGAAAGCTCGCGCAATTGAGACGAAGAAAATCCTTGCAGAGCAGTACACACCTGTATTTCAAACGCTCGGCAACAACATCCGCTTTAGTGGAAGCGCGCTCTCAAAGGAAATTAATCCTGCAGAGCTCTTTTCCCTAATCAGGCGCGTCAAACGCCTGGCCAAAGCAGCATTTATTCACGCGCAAGAAACCGGAACTAAGAGCACTCGCATTGTCATTGACGCAGTGAGGAATCCGCTCGAACTGGTCTATTTACGCGACCAATTTGCCGCATTTTACGCCATTGCAATTACTTGTGATGACGATGATCGCATTGCCCGCCTTGAGGAGATTGGTCTATCAAAGAAAGATATCAAAGCCATTGACGAAAAGGAGTATTCGGAACGCAAGCATCTCGACAGCTACAATGACTTCGTCTCGCAAAATATACAGGACTGCATTCAAAAATCCGACATATTCTTTGCAAATTCAGGGTCACCGTCTGCGATGACTCAAAATAGGAGGACATTGAATGCTCAGATCGTAAGATACGTAGCGCTCATGCTCAGGCCCGGACTAGTTACGCCAACACGCGATGAACGATGCATGCAATTGGCCTTTGTGGCAAAAGCCAATAGCGGATGCATTTCACGGCAAGTTGGTGCAGCAGTAGCTGACGAAAATCATTCCATTAAAGCAGTAGGATGGAATGATGTTCCAAAGGGTCAGGTTCCTTGTCTCCTACGTGACGTGGACGAATTGCTGACAGGAGGCGATAAGAATGCCTTTAGTGATTTTGAGAAGAAGGACCAGAAATTTCTTACCCAGGTCAAACAAACCTTCGCAAATCGAGCACAGTTGAAGGATGGGGGATTACCGTGCCCCTATTGTTTCAAACGCGAGTACAACAAGTCGCGAAAAACGGACAACCAAGTTCATACCAGATCGCTTCACGCCGAGGAAAACGCTTTTCTGCAACTCGCAAAGCATGGAAATAGCGGAATAGACCACGGTTTTCTCTATACCACAGCTAGTCCATGTGAACTGTGTTCAAAAAAAGCTTTTCAGCTAGGAATTAAGGAAATTGTGTACGTGGATCCGTACCCCGGAATTTCCAGCTCACATATCTTGAGCTCGGGTGAGGAAAGAGCTAGACCTATTCTCCGCCTATTTGGCGGAGCAATCGGTCATGCGTATCATCGACTTTACGACTCAATACTACCAGTCAAAGATGAATACTTGGCTAGACTAGCTGACGATCCTCAGCGTTCTTTGCTTTGATAATTCGCTACACATCGGCAACTACCAAGGAAAGGGGACGAGGTAATTAATTGCCTTAGTCCATTTGTGGGTTCGCGATCCGCCTACGGCTTCGATAGGGCTGCCTTACTTCCACGCAGCACGTATTTCTGCACCTTTCCCGTCGCGGTTTTGGGCAGCTCGGGAACGTTCGTCACTTCGCGCGGCACTTTGAAATGCGCCATGTTGTTGCGCGCGAACAAGCGCAGCTCGTCCGCGGACGCGGAGAACGACAAAGGCGTGCGGGGACTCGCCCCATTTCTCGTCGGGCACTCCGACGACGGCGGCTTCCTGCACGGCCGGGTGACGCAGGAGGATTCCCTCGACTTCGGTCGATGAGAAGTTCTCACCGCCGCTGATGATCACGTCCTTGAGACGATCGCGGATCTCCACGTAACCGTCGGGATGAACAACGGCGCCGTTGCCGGTGTGGAACCAATCGCCCGCGAACGCGCGCGGTCGCGTCGGATTCGTTGAAGTAGCCTTCCATCACGGCATTTCCCTTGGCGACGATTTCGTCGATAGTGCTGCCGTTTTTCGAAGTACCGGTCAGCCCGAGCTGCCGGCACCTGTGAGTCTCATTTCCAACATCACGATGTCAGGCTGACTTCAAAAAATAGTGATGAACTATGCGCGCGAGGGCGCGCGCACCCGGACGTGCGCATATGCGCGCGTGCAAGGTATAGGTTAGTGCTGCCTGTAATCGCGTAAAAGCGGCGGAGTGGAACGCGCGTAGGCAGTTTTTCTGCCTGTAAGAGCGCCTGTAATTACAGGCAGTTGGTGTAATTCTGATCATGACCCCGACTTCTCCATGTACTTTTCGGCAGCCGCGCGCCACGCATCGACGCAATCACCGAGCCATTCGGTTTCTGGCATGGCCACGGGCTTCTCGGCGCTGAACATGACGAAGTTACGACTGGTGCTCTTGAAGCGTTTACCATCCGGTCCATCGGCCATGAAGCACTTGCGCGCGCGTTCAATGCCGTGCGAATTTCGGAGTATCGCCAACATTTTAGGAAGTGTGGTTGGCCGTTGCCCGGTATGCGCACAATAGTGTTTGTAAACTTTATAGCATTCTTCCGAAAGCGTCGGCGCCAGGCGAATCTTTCCAATATCGCCACATTGCATCGCATAGTAAAAGCCGGTGACGCTGTCTAAGCCAACGTCGATTAAATCGTCTTTTGCCGTCGTCCTTGGTGGCGGTGTCGCAACGTCGAAGTCGCCCAGATCTAGCTCGAGCAGGTGAGCGTGCAATGCGGCGACAGCGCCGCCAGCGATTTCTGCGACCACCGCTCGGTAGAATTCGGCAGGTAACTTTCCGGGAGTGCGAATTACACAGTGCCGGCGATCGTCTTCGTCTAGAGCAACGGGTGCGTGCTCGTTCGAAAGAAACACTATATTGACGTGGTTTCGCTCATCGTGCGCTGGCAACCCTTTTGGATTGATGCGAATCGTGTCGCTGGTGATAAACCCCTTGAGGCGGTTTTTGAGGTGGTAGATTTCCGTGCGGGCGACCACTTCGTCGGCGATCATATAGAGCATCTTACTTGCCCAGTCGTTGAACTTGTCTTCAACAGCATGCTGATCGATGACACGCCCATATGGACCGTAAATGGCCTTCAGCGCAGCTTCGAAAAACAAATTCTTACCTGTACCTTGCGGCCCGTGCACAACAAGTGCAGTCTTCATCTTCGCGCCGGGATGTTGGATAGGGTAAGCACACCACCGCAGCGTCCAGTCGTATAACTTCTGCGCCTGTGCATCAGCGCTGCACATGTGGTGTAAGAGCTCTAGTAACTTGCCGCAGGTGCCTGACCGCGGAGTTGTAGGCCAGCCCGCCCAGAGATTGCAGGTCACAAGCTCATCGTCGCCGGCTGGGTCGAACCCGACATTTTCCGGATTGGCCATTGCGCGTGTCGGTGACTCCATCCATGAGCGGAACAGTTCGCGCCTTATGCACGCATCGCGAACGTCTGAAAGTGCAATGAGCCTATGCAGCTTTCGGTCGAAGGCTGTTCCACCCATGCCATAAATGAGAACAAATCTCTCGAGTAGTTCGTCCAGAGTTTGTAGCGACTGCGGCATCCCGTTCACACCTTTTGCCGCCGCAGGAGCGACGGGGGACCATCGCAACACAGCCAACTTTGCTTCGATTTGTGCGCGCACGGACTGCAAGCCTTCCAACGCGTGCAAGTCGTTGAAGTCGGTCAGCTTGATCTTTTGCTTTTCGTAAGCGCCGTGTCGATTGGCTTCATCGACGAATACGGGTTTGACCCATGCGCTGCCAAACTCCGCGGCGGCTGCGCTCGCGGCTGTCACGCCGGGGTTTCCATCCGTAAACTCGTCGTCATCGGCGCAGATAAGAACGCGAAGATTGCGATATCGACCGCGCAGCGCCTTGATCACGGGTGCCAGGTTGCCAGCGTCGAATGCGACGGCGGTTGGCAATTGCGTTGCCAGGTAGAGGGAAGCGGCCGTTGCGTATCCCTCGGCAACCAGCAGCACGCCGCCCGCCGCAGGCATGCCGAGCAGGTGGAAGTGTCCCTTTTTCGCCAGACCCGCGGGCCAGTATTCTTTTTCTGGCCGATGCGCAGCTTTCGCGCGGCGCCGTGAGCGGATCACTTGCAAGCCGTGGATTTGTCCGGCGCCATCCTGGATCGGGATAACCAACGCGGCGCTGGGCGAGTAGCGTACGCCAACCCCCGGCACACCTTTGCGCGTGAGATATTCGGATTCGCCGGTTTCATTGCATTTGCGCCACGCGACCGTTGCGCGTGCGGCCGCACGCCCGGCCTCTGCAGCGCGCAAACGATTTGCTGCTATACGTGCCTCGCGCGCGTTGGTTTTCATTGCGCGGCGCTGATCGGTCGTCAACTCGAATTTTTCTAGTGCGATCTTCTTCGCACCGTTGTCCATGCCGTGCCATATGCCGAACGAGCCTGCGAGTAGTGTGTCGCCACGTGAAGTCGTGAACTCTCGAAGCGAATACCAACCGCGCCGCTCACGGTCGCCCTCGACGCGGGTGCGTACCATGCGACCAATCACCAAACTGTCGACCAGCAGGCCCTCAGCACTGAGTTGCGCTTGGACGTCGTCGAAGTTCTTGGCCATCGTCATGAGTTCAGTAACTCTCGCAGCCACTGACTACGTGAAAAACGCGGTTTCTTCACCCGCGTTCTGACCATCCAGACAGTACCTTTTCCCCGGTGTACTGACGTTCCGCACAGAGGGCAGCGTCCCAGATCTACAGTCAAAGGGTGAGGGTGCATTAGGCTGCTCAATCACGTCGCAATCGGTAAATGGCGAGCGATATGACGTTGGCGGCTTCCGCGACCTGAGGAAAGGCCGCAGGTTGCTCAGCCGTCCTTACGGAACAGCGACGAAGCTGTTCACATTTCTGGCGCTTGGGATTCTCAAAGAACTCATGCAGGGCCAGGATCGTTGGTGTACGCGTTGTCTCGGGCCTACGCAAGGCGCGGAAGATCGTCGGGCCTGACATACCCATTGCGCGTGCAGCCGCAGCGACGCTGCCGTAGCGCAGGACCATTTGCTGTGCCAAAAAACGAATACGTGACGGGCTACACTGGCTCACGATTGCTGGCCTCCGTGATTGCCAGGTGCTCGATGGAATCTGACAGCGACCGCTCGATCTGCTCGGCCATCCATCGCGTCACTTGCGATTGCAGCCAAACCACGGAGCAACCAAGCCTTACAGGCTGAGGAAATTCCTTGCGGCGGACTCGGTCTGTGATCCAGGTGCGCCCGCGCGCCGTGAGATCGCAAACGTTACGGAGTCGGAGGAATTTGTCGCCAGGCACAAGGGTGGGTGCAAGATCACCTTCTAGTGCTACAGAGCCAGCACGGCCTTCGCTATTCTTCCACATCGAAGTCTCCCGAAGTGCCGCGACGAATTGTTGCGGCGTCGTCGGAAGGCTAAGAAAAACTCACAATACTGGTCAAAGGACAACTTAGCGCTTTGTTCTGTTCCGGTCCGTACTGCCAAGATATTTGAGTTTTCTCCATGCCCCGGATCGCAATTCGTCGGCGCGCTTGTATGCCTTGCGAATCGCATCTGCGCCGCCTTCGAGCGATTGCCGCAGCACCTTAGCAATCTCTGCATAAGTGGGTCTCGGCTGTGAATCGCGAGCATCGAGAATTCTCAAGTAGATTGGCAGTTGCCGCCTTTGCGTTCCTTTCGGAGGTGTCAAGATCAGTTCGACGTCACCCAGTTCTGAGAGGCGACGTTGTAGTAGGCTCGACTCAAACTCGAATAGACGTCGTGCACGCTCCATCTGGGGCACAAACGGTTCTGTCAAATTGAAGTTGAAAGGCAGCGCGTATCCGGGCTTGACGTCCGGGCTAGAACTAACGCCGGGCATGCCGTCATCGGAGAACGATGCAACCAACATATCCACGGACAACTTTCGTTGGCAGCGCCGCAGTATTAGGAGGCCAGATTTTGGCCCGATAAATTGTGGATGATCGCCTTCCCATGCCCATCCGCTTTTTCTTGGGTCGCACGGACAATTTCCGACAGCGAGAAATTCAAGCCCATCAGGAAAGCGCGCTTCGGGCGCTCCGAGATCGCAAGCTTCGAAGAATCTCCACCCGCCACGCAGTGAGTTCGACCGACGGTAAAATTCCCACATGAAGAGGCCCAGCGGCGCGTTCCAGGGAAGGTATGCATGCGCGTCGCGCCAATCAGGCAAGCCCCAATTGGGCGGCGGCTTCGAAGGACTCTCCATCAGGTTAACTCACGCACACCGCCGATTCTTCAGGACGTCCAGATAGTCAGCCCACGCTTGCATCATCTTCTTTCGTTCTTCCAGATATTGCGCGGCGCTGGTGTACGCATCGCGAACCTTGTTCGACTCTGCGTGCGCAAGTTGCCGCTCAATCGCATCGGCGCGCCAGCCCATCTCGTTCAATCGAGTGGCTGCCATGCTGCGGAATCCGTGCGCTGTCATCTCTTCCGTGGAATAGCCCAATCTGCGCAAGGCGGCGTTCAATGTGTTGTTACTTATTGGGCGTGATGCTGAGCGCAGTCCCGGAAACAAAAGTTTTCCACTGCCCGAGAGCATGTTCAGTTCGCGCAGGATCGTGATAGCTTGCGTTGATAGCGGCACCAGGTGCGCGCTTTTCATCTTCATGCGCTCGCCGGGGATGCGCCACATTGCACCATCCAAATCGAACTCCTGCCATTCGGCCTTGCGGAGCTCGCCGGGGCGTACGAATAAAAGCGGCGCAAGCTTGAGTGCGAACATCGTCTCGGGTTGTCCGACAAATCCATCGATGGCGCGCAGCAGGTCGCCGATGCGGGCCGGTTCTGTGATGGCTGCATGATGCTTCACGACGGGCGGCTTCAATGCGCCGCGCAGGCTTGTCGTGGGATCCGACTCAGCTTGCCCTTCCATGATCGCGAACCGGAACACTTGTCCGGCCTTGATCTTCACGCGAGCCGCGGTCTCGAGTTTGTTAGTGCTCTCAATCTTTCGCAGCACGTCGAGCAATTCGCGTGGCTTTATCGCGGTAATGGGGCGAGGCCCCAAATCAGGCAGCAAATAGTCGAGCAGCCATTGATTCTTACGCTCTGTAAATTCCGCGACGCGCTGTCGCTGCATCCATTCGCGCGCCACAGCAGCGAAGGTATTCGTTTCGACGGATTTGGCTTCAGCTACAGATCGAGCTCGAGCATTGATTGCATGCAGCTTTACGGCCTGGCGTTCTGCACTCGGGTCCCTACCATTCTTTACCGATTTTCGAGCGAGCGTAAGTTCCGCGCGCGCCTCTTCGAGGGTCACGTCAGGATAGGTCCCGAATCCGATCATTTTGAATTTGCCATCGAAGCGATAACGAAAACGCCATCGAAGCGAGCCCGTAGGTGGAACTTCGATGCACAGTCCGCGGGCATCCGCAACACGATAAAGAAGCGTCCGACGCTTGAGTTTTCGGATGGCTAAATCGGTCAACATTTTTGTGCGTAACTTCGCCTGGGTGCGCGCGGTATGACACCAAAGTTACGCACAAGTTACGCACAAAGTTTTCAGGATTGCAACGGTGAGCCGCGGCGTGATACGGATAGATTACAACTGGAGAATGCCGTAAATAGCTATTTAATATAGCTTTTGCGGATGCTCGCGGAGGAGGGCGAAAAAGGCTCTGGTGCCGGTGGAGGGAATCGAACCCACACTACCTTGCGGTAACCAGATTTTGAGTCTGGCGCGTCTACCAATTCCGCCACACCGGCTTGTGTGATGAGTGGCGCCGAGCGGCGCCATGGCAGGGCGCGCAGTATACGCAAACAATGGCTTAGTGCCAACGCAAGCCTCAGATTTCCAGGCAGCGTGTTCGGCATTTCCGAGGTGCATTGATTCGGCGGACCTGAGTCTCGCGCGCGGACGATGTCGAGCCCGAACGCGAGCTGTATCGCGAAGCGCGCGAGGGGCACGACGCGGCGGCACGGGTGTCCAAGCCTCATGGGGTCAACGACAGAACAAGGAGAGAATAATGAAATTGACACGCACGATTTTTGCAGCCGCGTTCGCTTGTGCGATCGGTACCGCGTTCGCGCAGACCAGCAGCTCGTCATCGACGGCGCAACCGTCGACAAATACCAGCACTACGTCACAGTCGAGCACATCCTCGACGAGTCCGAGCACGTCGCAGTCGAATACGTCCGCTTCGGCAACGCAGTCGACCGATACCGAGATGAACTCCGGTGCGAACTCGCAGAACTCGAGCAAGAGCCAGAACGCGCGTCGCACCGCGTCCAACTCGCGCAACAGGGAGAACTGCGACAAGATTCTCGACCGAACAGGCGCCAGTGCTGCGGGTAGCGCAAACAGCAGCCACAGTGACTCCGCAACGGGCGGCGCGGCTGCCGGGCCGGGCAGCGCGCAAGGCCAGGCTTCACGCAGCAGCAACGCCGCTGGTGCGAACTCCAGATATCAGGATTGTCTGCGCAACCAGCAGCAGTAGTTGCTTCTGAAGCCATGTCGAGCCCGGCGCGTTTGCGCCGGGCTTTGCATGACCGCTCGGCTAGCGTCCGAGCAGTATCAAAGCACCGGCAACGATCGCCAGCAACTCCATCACGATGCTCAGTTCGCCCAGTCCCAGGTGAAGCAGCGGCAGCAGTCCCGTCAGGATCAGCCAGATGCCGAGCAAGAGCATGCCGAGGTTCTTCGTCACTCTCATTCGCATAAATGCCTCCTTCGGTCCAACGCGGGCTCGCGTCGTCATCGCTCAGACTAACATTGACGCGGGAACGGCGCGCGCCAGTTCCGATCCAGTCAGGTCGGCCGTGGTATACGAGTAGCGTCGAATCGATCTGGAGAATGTCATGGCCGACACTGCACTGAGCCGTATGGAATCGGCGCTGCGCAAACAACAGCAGGCGTTGCTGGAACTGGTCCACATGCAGTTGGATTCGCTGCGCGAGAGCAACGACTCGAGTGTCGCGACGCTGCATCTGCAACGGCGCTTGCTGGCCTTGGCGGGTGCGCTCGGTCAGCGCGAGACGAAAACTGCGCAACCGGAGCTTGGCAACAGCCAGCCATCGACGCACTGAATCCAGCGACAGCCGCCAGCGATTGAGGCGACGCAAGCGAACGCTAATGCGTGGCGTCCAGCGAAAGCTGGCGCTGATCCCGGCTGTACCACAGCGTATCGATGGGCCGGAACACCGAGCACTGCGTCATCGCGCCGCGATAGACGTGCAGCGTGACGGCGATGGCATCGTCGCTCGGGTTGCGGATCGTATGGTATTCGTGCGGCGGAATCAGGCTGCCGGCGGAGCCGGGGCCGACGTACATCGTACCGCGCGGCTCGAAGCGATATTTGCCATCCTGCCGTTCGGTGAGCTCATATGGCGTGATCTCGAGCGAGCCGTGCCAGACGCCCTCGACGCACCACATGCCGCAGTGATCGTGAATCGGCGTGCCCTGGCCCGGACCCCAGGTCATCGCGATCACCGAGAAGCCGTGTTCCTCGCTGCGGTACAGCTCGCGCCGCGCGTAGTGATCGCTCGCACGCTCGTAACAGCAGGCCGGGAGCTTGACGGCCGGGTCGCGGATCAGCTCGCACAGCGTGTTGCGCAGGTCGTCGGTGATCGCCGTCGGGCAGTCGTGACAGACGGCTGCGTTCAGGGCGTCGACGAGGCGGCGCGATCCAGGGAATTCGACGGCAAGCATGCGGCGCCCAGCAGAAGTACCAGCGCGTATTTTAGCAGCAGCAATGCGCGGACGCATTGCCCGCGCCGATGCGCGCAGCCCTGGGCGGGACTTGCTCCGGCCCGAGCGTGCGCAAACGGCGGCAGGATGCGCCGTTCACGCTTCGATCACTCACAGCTTTGCGAGGAATCCCGCGACGGCTGGACCAAAATGCGCGATGTCGACAAGGAATGCGTCGTGGCCCTGCGGGCTGTCCAGCGCCACGAAGTCGACACGTGCGCCGGCGGCGCTCAGGCCGTCGGCAATCTGCTGCTGCTGCGACAGCGGGAACAGGATGTCGGTGCTCACGCCGATGACGAGTGCGCGTTCGACATCAATGCGTCGCAGTGCTTGGGCGACGTCGCCGGCCCCGTATTCGGCGATATCGAACCAGTCGCTCGCGCGGGAAAGGTACAGATAACAGTTTGGATCGAAACTGCGCACGAAGCGGCGCGCGTGGCCGGCCAGGTACGATTCGATCTGAAACTCGACGCCGAATGGATCGTCGTCCTCGCGCGCTTCCGAATCGAGACGGATGCGCGCGAAGCGGCCGACCCATTCCATCGCCGACCGATACGTGATCACGCCAAGTTTGCGCGCGATCGACATGCCGGCTTCCGGGTAGTGAGCTTCGTCGTAATTGCCTTCGTTCCAGTTCGGATCGAGCCGGATCGCTTCGCGTTGCAGCGAGCGGATCGCGATCGCGAACGGCTGGGCCTGCGGCGCGGTGGAGATGCTGATGTGTGCGCGCACGCTGCCCGCATGCAGCAACAGGTAACCCAGGGCGCTCATGCCGCCCATCGAATTGCCGAGCAGGCACGCCAGGCGCTCGATGCCGAGGCCACGCACGAGCTCGAACGAAGCATTGGCGACGTCCTCGAGCGTCAAGTCCGGAAACGTCAGTTTGTATACATTCCCGGTCGCCGGATCGATCGATGCGGGTCCGGTCGAACCCTTGCAGCTGCCCAACGTGTTGGCACAAATCACGAACCAGCGGTTCGTGTCGATCGGCTTGCCCGGGCCGAGCATCTCTTCCCACCAGCCCGGCGAGGGATCGTCGGCGTTCGACGCCGCGTGTGCGCTCGGTGACAGGCCGGTAAGGATGAAGATCGCGTTGTCGCGTGCCGGGTTGAGCGAGCCCCAGGTCTCGTAGGCCAGGCGCGCGCCGGTCAGTGCGCCACCACGCTTCACCGGAAACGGCGAAGGCAGGTCGAAGTACTTCCTTGCATCGGCCATGGACAAATCCTAGGGCACTACGTGATCGATCGTAAGCTTGATGGGCGTGGCCGTGGAAACGGAGAGTGGCGGCGTGACGGTCTGCAAATCGCCGCTCTGCGCAACGGCGTTGCCGGATTTGGACACGCGCGCGCCGACGATGACTTGCGGGAACTGCGACAGCTTCATGTTCGGCAGCATGCCCATGCTGTCGGTGAGTGTCACGCTCGCCGGCAGCTTGCTCGCCGGCATGCGCTGGATTGCCAGCGGCATCGGCGGACCCTGCGCAGCTTTGGCATAGACGAACAGCACGTCGTCCGGCGCGAGCTTGTCCGCCAGTTTTGCGTCGATCGCGACCTCCACCTGCAGATGCGGTCCCGTATCGGCAGGTGGTGGCCCGTTCGGGGTTTCCGCCTCGCGTCCGTCACGTGCCGCTTCGGCTCGCGCGATCTGTTCCCGCACCGACGGCACGATATCGGAATCGTTCGGCAACACGCCGATCAGATGTTTCCAGGCGGCGATCGCGGCATCGTACTGGCCTTGCTGATAATCGCCGATGCCGAGCAGCCACAAACCGCGCTGATTGTCCGGGGACTTTTTCAGCACGCCTTCGATCAGCGCGCGCGGCTCGCCTTCGATGCGCCGCGACTCGCTCGACAATGCGAGCGCTTCGGCATAGGCGACCGTAACATCGGCGTCGTCGGGCGCGAGCGTGTGCGCGTGCGCGAGTGCGTCACGGGCGTCGGTGAAGCGTTCCATCGCTTCGTAGGCACGGCCGAGCAGGCCCCAACCTTGCGCGTCATTCGGATTCTGCTGCAGCTTTGCGGCAAGCCCGGCGATCGCCTGGTTCATGTCCTGGCCGTGATCGGCCCGGGCCTGCAACGCGACCGGATCAAGCGCTTGCGGATTGCCTGCGTACAGGTAGAGCAGCACGGCCGCGATCGGCAGCAACATGGCCACGCCCAGCGTGGCGAGTCGCGCCTGTGCGGCGCCGCGCAGCAACGGTAGCAGCACGAAGGCGAGCGCCGCAGCGAGCATCAGCGCGGCGGCGGCGAGAAACGCGGCCATCACCAGTCTTCCTCGGTTTCCGCGCCAGCGGGGATTTGCCGTGAGCGACGCCGCACGATGTTCACGAGCACGCCGGCGCCGACAGCCACGAGCACGCCGGGCGCAAACCACAGCAGCCATGTGCCGGGTTTCAGCGGTGGATCGTAGAGCACGAAGTCGTTGTAGCGCGAAACGAGGAACTGCTTGATTTCTTCGTCGCTTTTTCCACTTTGCATCATTGTGTACACCTGCCGGCGCAGATCTTTGGCCAGATCCGCCTCGGAATCGGCCAGGTTCTGGTTCTGGCAGACCAGGCAGCGCAATTCGCGCGTGAGCTTCTGGAAACGCTGTTCCTCGGTGCGGTCCTTGAATTGCAGCGGGTCGATCGCGTGCGCGCCGGCACAGGCGAGCAACAGCACGAGCGCGAGGCGTTTCATGGCGCGGCCTTCGCCAATTCGGCGAGTTTGGGCTTGAGTTCGTTCTCGATCGTCTCCGGCGTGAACATGCCGATGCGTTTGTAGCGGATTACGCCGCGAGCGTCGACGAGAAAGGATTCCGGCGCCATATACACGCCGAAGTCGATGCCGGCACGGCCGCTCTCGTCGGTGATCACCGAATCGTACGGATTGCCGAACCGGGCGAGCCAGCGTCTGGCGTCTTCGGGCGCATCTTTCCAGTCCAGGCCGACCAGGACGATGCCGAGCGGTTTGATCTGCGCAGTGAGAATCGGATGTTCTTCCTGGCAAGTCGCGCACCAACTGCCGAAGACGTTGAGCAGATACGGTTTGCCGAGCAAGTCGGCGCGCGCGAGCGTCTTTGCCGGGTCGTATAAAAATGGAAGAGTGAACTCCGGGGCCGGCTTGTCGATCAGCGGGCTCGGCACTTCCGATGGCTCGTGATGCATGTTCCAGCGGATGCCGAACCCAAGCAGCGCGCATAACGCGAGGAAAACCAGCAATGGCAGCAGACGGCTCATGCCGGCACCTGCGCGGCCGTTGCTACGGGCTCGCCCTCGCGCGCGGGCAGCGCGCGGAAACGCCGGTCGCACGCCGCGGTGAAGCCGCCGCACATCATCAGCAGACCACCGAGCCAGATCCAGCGCACGAACGGTTTGACATAGACGCGCACGGCCCACGCGCCATCGGCGCCGCTCGGCTCGCCGAGCGCGACATACACATCGCGGAACAGGCCGGGGTCGATATCCGATTTCGATTGCATCTGCCGACCCGCGTATTGGCGTTTCTGCGGATGCAACGTCGCGACGAGCCGGTCATCACTGCGCACTTCGAGCGTGCCTTCGTCGGCCAGATAGTTCGGGCCCTGCGCGCGTTCGACGCCGCGAAAACGGAAATCCAGTCCACCGATCCGTTGCGACTCGTCGCGAGAGAAGCGCAGATCGCGCTCGACGCTGGTCGCCTCGGTGATCAGCACGCCGGCGAGGAACAGCGCGACGCCGAAGTGCGCGGCAATCATGCCGAACATTTCCGGCGTGTAGCGCTGGCCGCGGGGGGCGTCACGCCAGCGTTTGAGCGCATACAGCGCGATGCCGATGCCGACCCAGAGCGCGGCCGCCACGCCGGCGAGTCCGCGCAACGGCGTTTCCGGGGCGACGAATTTGGCGGCGATGCCGGCAACGATGGCCAGCACGAGTGCAGGGCGCAGCGCACGCCACGTCGCGCGCCAATCGGCCGCCGCCCAGCGGAAGAACGGCCCGAGCGGCATCAGCAGCACGACCGGCAACATCAACAGTACGAACATGAAACCGAAATACGGCGGGCCGACGGAAATGCGCCCGACGCCGAGCGCGTCGCCGATCAACGGATACAGCGTGCCGAGCAACACCATCGCGGCGGCGCACGTGAACATGAGGTTGTTGACGAGCAGAAGCGTTTCGCGCGAAAGGAGATTGAACGGTTTGCCGCCGGCGACTTTCGGCGCGCGCAGCGCATAGATCAGCAGGCTGCCGCCTACGACGACGCCGAGGAAAACCAGAATGAACATGCCGCGGCGTGGGTCGCTCGCGAATGCGTGCACGCTCGTGAGCACGCCCGAGCGCACGAGGAAGGTGCCGAGCAGCGACAGCGAGAATGCGAAAATCGACAACAACAGTGTCCACGCGCGAAAGCCGCCGCGTTTTTCGGTGACCGCCTGCGAATGGATCAGCGCCGTTCCGACCAGCCAAGGCATGAACGAGGCGTTCTCGACCGGATCCCAGAACCACCAGCCGCCCCAGCCGAGTACGTAGTAAGCCCACCACGAGCCCAATGTTATGCCGAGCGTGAGGAACGCCCACGCCACGTTGGTCCATGGTCGCGCCCAGCGCACCGAAGCCACGTCGAGTTCGCCCCCGAGCAACGCCGCGATCGCAAACGCAAACGCGACCGAGAAACCGACGTAGCCCGTGTACAGCATCGGCGGATGCATGATGAGTCCGGGGTCCTGCAGGATCGGATTCAGATCATTGCCGTCGGCCAGCGCCGGCAGATGGCGCGCGAACGGATTCGAAGTCAGGATCGTGAACAGCAGGAAGCCGAACGCGACAAAGCCCAGCACGCCGATCACGCGCGCCATGAATTCGTCCGGCAGGCGTCGGCTGAATGCGGCGACCGCGACCGTCCACACGTTCAGTATAAGAATCCACAAAAGCAGCGAGCCTTCGTGCGCGCCCCATACCGCCGGGAAACGGTAATACCACGGCAGGGCGGAATTGGAGTTCTGCGCCACGTAGGCGACGGAAAAATCCTGCGTGAGAAAAGCGTACGTGAGGATGCCGAACGCGAGCACGACGAATACGCACTGGCCGGCAGCAATCGGGCGTGCACAGGCGATCAGCGCCGAATTGCCGCGCCACGCGCCGCAGAGCGGCAGCACGCACTGCACGAAAGCGAGCAGCAGCGCGAGGATGAGGGCGAATTGGCCGAGTTCGGGAAGCATGCGTCTCTACGGGCTACGAACCCGACCAAGGTAACGGTTCAAGCTTTTTTGGCGTATCCAGAACACCAGCCTTTGGCGTTCACGGCTTTGCCGGGGAACAACTGACAAGGGCCGTAGGCGCCGGTGCCGACGAAGAAATTGCAATTCGCACAAGCTTGTCCAGCCTGATGCGGTGCCGGGGCCTTGCTCGCGTCCTCGGTATAGTTGAGCGCCTTGGCCGTGGGGTCGTCGGTCGTCAGATGCGGCAGATCGTCGGCGAGTGCAGTGCGCGGCAGAATGCTGACGAGTGCGGCGGCGCCGATGCCGGTGCCGGCGAGCATGAAGAATTTACGCCGACCGTTATTGGATGCTGAGTCATTCATGGCGAGATCTCCTGGATGCGCTGGTGCGCTCGTCGCATTTTACTGCGAATGGCCGGAAGCCGCTTTGGCTTTCGCAATTGCATCGGACACTTCCTTGGGCATGTACGTTTCGTCGTGCTTGGCCAGTACTTCGCGCGCGACGAAGCGGCCATCTTCCATGCGGCCGGTGGCGATGATGCTTTGTCCTTCGCGGAACAGGTCGGGCAGGATGCCGGTGTAGGCGACCGGAATTTCGTGAAAGCGGTCGGTCACGGTAAAATCCACGCGCAGCGACTGCTGATCGCGCTGCACCGAGTGTTCGCGCACGACGCCGCCTAGCTTGAAGTTCGCTCCGGCTGGCGCGTTGCCGGCGAGCACTTCACTCGGCGAGAACAGATAGGTCATGTTGCGGCTCAGGGCCATCACGGTCAGCGTCGCGGCGATACTCACCGCGGCAAGTATCAGCGCGACCGCGACCAGGCGCCTTCTGCGGGTCGGCGTCATCCGGCTCTCCGCGCCTCGCGCTTCACGCGCCCGCGCAACTCGCGCAGCGTGCGTCGGCGCGCGAACACAGGCGCGAGCGCGTCGCCGAGCAAGACGAGTGCGAACACCGCGTAGGATGTCCACACGTACGTGCCATAGCCGCCCATGGCGAAGAAATCAGCCATGTGCAGGCTCCGGCGTCAGCAAAGCCCGCACCCATTCCTTGCCCGATTCCAGCGACAGCAGCGCCACGCGCGCACGCGCGAGCAGGCTGGCGAAAAAGTAGACGTGCGTGGCGAACGCGAGCACGAGCAGCGGCCACAGCATGCTCGCGCTGATTTTCGACTGTCCCGTAAAGCTCACGGTTTGACTCTGATGCAAGGTGTTCCACCAGACCACCGAGTAATGCACGATCGGCAGATTGACGACGCCGACGAGCGCGAGGAACGCCGCCGCGCGCGCGGCCTGGCGCGTGTCTTCGATCGCGTGATACAGGCCGATCACGCCGAAGTACAGGAACAGCAGCACGAGTTCGGAGGTCAGGCGAGCATCCCATGTCCACCACGTGCCCCAGGTCGGCTTGCCCCATATCGAACCGGTGACCAGCGTCACGAACGTGAATGCCGCGCCGATCGGTGCCGCCGCCATCGCCAGCGTTTCGGAAAGCTTGATGCGCCACACGAGTGCAACGAAACCGTTCGCCGCCATGAACAAATACGCAAACAGGCTCATCCACGCGCACGGCACGTGAATGTAGATGATGCGGAACGAGTCGCCTTGCTGGTAATCAGCCGGCGCCATGACGAGTCCGCCGTACAGACCGATTGCGCCAGTGATGAACGCGAGCGCGTAAAGCCACGGCAGCCAGAGTCCGGCGACGCGATAGAAATACGGCGGCGAACCGAATTTGTGGAACCAGAGAATGAATGGATTCATGGATAGTGCACACGCATGGTCGTCGCTCGCGCTCCGCGACTTGTTGCGCTACGTCAATGAAATCTTCAATGCCGCCGCTGCGGCCAGCGGCGCCAGCACCAGCGCCAGTGCGAGCCATGCGCCGAGCCAGAGCAGCGGAGCGGTGAACGCGAAACCGGCTTGAGCGGCGTTGCAGGCGCCGGCACCGAAGATCAGCGCGGGCACGATCAGCGGCAGCACCAGCAAGGTCAACAGCATACCAGAGCGGCGCATGCCGACGGTTAACGCCACGCAAACCGCGCCGATCAAGCTCAGCAGCGGCGTTGCCAACGCGAGTGCCGTCAGCAATACCGGCAGCACGTTTGCCGGCAGATGCAGCAGTTGCGCGAGCAGCGGGACGACTGCGATCAGCGGCAGCGCCGTCGTCAGCCAGTGCACGAGAACCTTGCCGGCGATCAGCAATGCCAGTGGATGGGGCGAAAGCACGAGTTGCTCGAGCGAACCGTCTTCGAGATCGCTGCGGAACAACGCATCGAGCGACAACAACATCGCGAGCAGGACGGCGACGAAGATCGTGCCGGCTGCGATGCGTGCGAGCGTATCGGCCTCGGGCCCGAGCGCGAATGGAAACAACGACACGACGATGATCGCGAACAATAATGGATTCAACGCATCGCCGCGTCGACGCCAGGTAAGGACGAAATCGCGGCGCAGCAGTGCGATGCACGCCGCGGAAGTGGTGCCTGGCTTCATGCGGCGGCTCGCAAAGCGATGCGCCGCGGCGTTCCGGAAGTCAACGCATACGCGCCGTGCGAGGTGATCAAGGCGGCGCCGCCGCGGCGCGCGTGGTTGTCGAGCAGGCGATTGACGAGTTCTATGCCCTCGCGATCCAGGTTCGCATAAGGTTCGTCGAGCAGCCACAACGCCGCCGGCACGAGCAGCAGCCGCGCGAGCGCGACGCGTTTGCGCTGGCCGGCCGAGAGCATGCGCAACGGCTGTGCTTCGTAGCCTTCCAGACCGACGCTGGCGAGCGCCAGCTGCGGTGTGATGCCGGAACGAATCCCGCCGAGTCCGCTTGCGAAACGCAAATTTTCCAGCGCCGACAGTTCCAGTTTCAGTCCGAGCAGATGCCCGAGCAGCGCGACCTGGTGCGAGAGTTTCGCCAGTGTCAGATGCGCGCCATGCAGAAGGACGTCGCCGGAGGTGGGTTCAAGCAATCCCGACAGCACTTTCAGCAGCGTCGTCTTGCCCGAGCCGTTGTCGCCTTCGATCAAAACGACTTCGCCCGCGTGCAAGGCGAAATCCAACGGGCCGAAAATCGATTCCTCGTTGCGGGCGAAGCCCAGCGCGCGCGCCTGGAGCAGCGGCGCCAATTCGTTTTCGTCAGGGATTTGCACGCGCGCATCGTAACCACCTTAACGGTCGGCGCGCTACACTGGCTTATCGATCGGGATGCAATTCCATGTTGAAACAAGCCTTTTTCTTTCTGGCGCTGAGCGCGACTGCCAGTGGCGCCGACGCATCACACACGTACATCGTGCGTCTGCACGACGCGCCGCTGCTCGAGCACGCACGCGCGCAAGCACAGCAACGCGGGCTCGTGCGTGATTTCGGCGAGAAGGCCGGCGTGAGACGTCAGCTCGACAGCGCCGACAGCGCCGAATACTTGCACCGGCTCGATGCCGCGCGCGCTGACGTGCTTGGCGCGGCCCGAGCGGCACTTGGCCGCACGTTGTCCCCGCGGCATGTATTCCGCCACGCCGCGAACGGCATGGCGCTCACGTTGACGGAAGCAGAAGCCGCGCAGCTCGCGAAACTGCCCGGCGTGGTCTCCGTGCGCAAGGAACGTCACGAACGACCACTGACCGATGCCGGTCCGCAGTGGATCGGTGCGGACAAATTGTGGAGCGGCCAGGTTTCCGGCATCGCCGCGACGAAAGGCGAAGGCGTGGTCATCGGCATCGTCGATACCGGCATCAATCCGACCCATCCTGCATTCGCCGCGCACGGCGGCGACGGCTACACCGCGACGAATCCGCGCGGGCATTTCTATGGCCTGTGCGTCACGGGTCAGGCGACCTGCAACAACAAACTGATCGGCATCTACGATTTCACCGACGAGGGCACCAAGGGCGTGGACAGCGTCGGTCACGGCAGCCACGTCGCCGGCATCGCCGCGGGCAACGCGATCACCGGCGCCCTGCAAGGCCACACGGTCTCGCTGCAGCGACCGGTTTCCGGCGTCGCGCCGCATGCGAACATCATCATGTACAAGGCGTGCACGCTGAAAGACGGCGGCGGGACCTGCGCGGAATCCGACCTCGTGGCGGCACTCGATCAAGCCACCGCCGACGGCGTCGATGTGATCAACTACTCGATCGGCGGCGATGCGATCGATCCGTACGCGCTGCTCGACGCCGGCGACAACGACGCGGCCTCGATGTTCCAGGCGCGCGCGGCCGGCACCGTCGTCGTCGTTGCGGCGGGTAACGAAGGACCTGGCCCGCATTCGCTCGACGAGCCCGGCAATGTGCCGTGGGTGATCAGCGTCGCCAATGCCAGTCACAACCGTCGTTTCGCCAACTCGATCGGCAATTTCAGCGGCACGCCGAATCCGCCGCTGTCGCTGTCGGGTCAGGGTTTCACGGCAGGTTATGGGCCGGCGAAAATCGTCTACGCGGGCAACTACGGCAACGCGCTGTGCGGAGTAGGCGACAGCGAAGGCGTGAATCCAACCGGCGCGAGCAATCCGTTCGCGGCGAACACGTTCCACGGCGAGATCGTCATCTGCGATCGCGGCACCTACGCGCGGGTGGAAAAAGGTTACAACGTGCTGCAGGCCGGCGCCGGCGGTTACGTGCTCGCCAATACGCCAGGTGACGGCGAGTCGGTCGTCAGCGACGACCATTTCCTGCCCGCCGTGCACCTGGGTTTCAACGAGGGTGAGATGCTGAAGGAGTGGGTCGCGACCGGCGGCGCTCCGAGTGGGACGATCACCGGCGTCAATGCGGTCCTCAATACGAGTTACGGGGACGTTCTCAACGCCAGCAGCTCGCGTGGACCGACCGGCTTCGGCGTGCTGAAGCCGGATATCACCGCGCCGGGCTCGAACATTCTGTCCGCGGCGGTCAGCGGCAACGGCGAAGCGCTGATGACCGGCACCTCGATGGCCAGCCCGCACGTAGCCGGCGCCGCGGCGCTCGTGATTGCCGCACATCCGAACTGGGCCACGTCGCAAGTGGAATCGGCGCTGATCGGCACCGCACTCGCCGGCAGTGTGCGCAAGGAAGATGCGACGACTTTCGGCACACCGCTCGACGCTGGTGCAGGCCGCGTGCAACCGGCGAGCGCGGCACAAGCCGGCCTTTACCTGCCGCTGAGCACTGTGGATATCAGCGCGCAGAATCCCGCGCAAGGCGGCAAACCCGAGAATCTCAACCGGCCCGGCATCGAAAGCGAGTCCTGCCTTGGTCAGTGCAGTTTCACGCGTAAGGTCGCCGACATGTCGGGCGGCGGCAGCTGGCAAGTGAGCGTTACGGCGACCGACAAAGCGCATGTGACGGTCACACCGAACCAGTTCACGTTGGCAGCGGGCGCGACGCAAGCACTGCAGATCAGCGTCGACGTCAGTGACCCACACCTGCCCGGCTCGTGGATCGACGGCCGTATCGTTTTACACAAATCCACAGGTGGACAAAGCGCGAACGACTTCGCGCTGCCGCTGGCGGTGTATTCATCGCCCGGCGCGCAGCCAGTGTTTCAGGAATTCACGACGAGCGGACCGGGGGACAGCAAGACCATTCAGCTGAGCGGGCTGGCGGCACTGCCGCAAGCGACGTTCACGCCTGCGCCGATGGTCGAGGCGACCGTTACCGAAATGAGTCTCGGCGTCGACGCGAAATCGGACGATCTCTACTCGACATTCCCCGGCACGGGTAAACAATTCACGTTGTTGCCGATCGTGACCTCTGGACAGGATGAATCCTTCACGGGCAGTGTCGTGATCGCCGAGGTTGCATCGTCCAACGCACCCTCAGCAGATCTCTACGTCGGAATCGATTACAACGGCGACGGTCAACCGGAGTTCTCCGAGCAGGCATGCCACGTTTCCAGCGTTGCCGGTGCAGCGGCTCGATGTGTTGTGAATGTCCCAAATAATACCGTGCCACCCGCTGCCGGGGCGTCCAACGCCTGGGTGCTGGTGGACATACCGAAATCGACTGCACCCGGAACCTACAGCGTGACCATAAGCAGCGGGGTACCAGGAATTCCCACTGCCGATCTTTTGGGGGTGGCAAAAAATTTCGGGGTGGTCGGCCCGGGGCACGTGCCTGCCGGCATACCGTTTTCCCTGAACGCTTTCTGGAACGCCGATGACACGTTGCGTGTCCCGGACTGGATTCCTACCGAGCTCTCGCCTCGCAAGCGTTATTACGGCGCGGTACTGATCGATGGAGTCCAGCCTCAGACTGTGCTGGCACTTGGGCAGACCGGGATCCTGCCGTTCTCGCTGCTGCGCAATCCTGGCAACGACGACATGGCTGCCACCGTGCCGCTATCGATGAATGCCCTCGAGCCCGGCGAGTCACTGCGGCACGAGTTTATCGACGTTCCGGCGAATGGAACCCTGCACATCGATACCCACTACATCGATGCCACGAACGCAGGGCCAGTGACGTTCTATGTCGCGCGCGCCGACTTTCCGGCGCCTTCCGCCGCGCCGGACATTGCTGCTGCGCCGGCTCAGAGTGCCGCGGCCGCGCAATGGGCGCTCGGAGGGTCGGTTTCGCAAAAGGATCTCGATGTACCGGTGACGCCCGGCCGATGGTACGTCGTGAGCACGGCCACGGGCACCGCACCAGCGCTGTTTTATGCTGGCGCCTGGCTCGTTCCATCAGAGCAAGTGGTTCATCCCGCGCCTGGTGCCTACTACAATCCCACGCGTTCCGGCCACGGCATTTTCATGAACCAGGCCGCCGGCCAGCAGGCGCTGTATTGGTATACGTATCTGCAAGACGGCACGCCGATCTGGTATCAAGCCGTCGCCGACGTACCGCGATCCACCGACGTCGCGTGGTCGGCACCCCTGCAACAGATCACGTGGGACGGCGCCTCGGTGAACGCGACGACGACGGTCGGTGACGCGATTCTCACGCCGATCAACGCGACCGAATTCATGTTCTCATGGCATCTGTACGGCCAGAACGGCAGCGAGCACTTCGTGCTGCTCGGCGATGACGAGTGCGTGAGCGTGAACGGCGTTCACACCGATCTCACAGGGCAGTGGTACGCACCGACACAATCCGGATATGGCATGGATGTGCTCGCGTTGCCGAACCTGCAGTTCGATGCGTTCTATTTCTACGACCACCTCGGCCAGCCGGTCTGGGCCGCAGGCGACGTCGAACCATTCGCGCCGAACGCGACTTTGCAGATGCTGCAGTACCACGGCTTTTGTCCGCTGTGCGCCTACGTGGAACCGACTACGATGAGCATCGGTACGCTGACGACGAATTTTGCGAACGCCTTCAATGGCAACTACGCAGCGACGCTGAACCTCGCGCCGCCGTTGACCGGCAGCTGGAATATCAACCAGCCGATTGGGCGACTGACGGGCAGCACGACGTGTCATTGAAAGATGGTTCGAACACATTGGTTCGAACACATTTGAATAAGGTAGAGCGAATGAAGTCATTGTGTGGATTTTGCTTTACGCTGGCGTGCTGCCTGGGCTTTGCAGATGCGAGCGCACAGGTGATCGCCGGCACTTATGTCGGAACCTACAGCGGCGCGGAGAGCGGTACGGTCAAGATCACAGTCGATAGCGACAACCACACGGTAAAGTGCGATTTTTCCGGCGATACATTTGACGGGTCGGCCATTTCGGATTCCGCATCGCCATTTTTCAGCATCGGATGCCTGGACGTCGTACCCGACAACGCCTGGAGCGTGGCTGGTGTCGCCGGCGTCGGCGCCGGGTCCCTTCAGGGAGCATGGGGTCACGACACGTTTTCGGGTTATCGGCAGGGCACCTGGTCTGCAACGCTGTCGTCGGGCAGCGGCAGCTTCACGACGATAGGTCCGGGCATCACCGGCAGCTGGTTCAATGCCAGCCAAAGCGGCCACGGTTTTGCCCTCGAAGTCTTGCCGGGCAATCCCACGCAACTGCTGGCCTATTGGTTCGTGTTCGGTCCCACTGGCGGCCCAGCATGGATCGTTGCTTCAGGTCCTGTCGACGGCAAACAAGCGGTGTTGACCGCGTCGCAAGTGGCGGGATCGGGAGGTTTGTTCCCGCCTCAATTCGATGCATCGAATGTTGTCGAAGTGCCATGGGGAACGATGACATTCACGTTCAGCGACTGCACGCACGGCCATGTGCATTGGAGCTCGACGGTGCCCGGTTACGCTAGCGGCGATCTGGACATCCAGCGCCTGACGCTTCCGGCGGGGTTGGCGTGTCCGTGATTCTGGCTGCCGATAATGTCGTCAAGGTCAGGCGCGTTGGGTCTATGGCGATGCTTCCGCCGCCGCGAGCGATGCGTCCGCAGCTCTCGATCAGTTTTCGGGATTCTGCCCCGCATGCGCTTACCCAGGAGGCATTATCCCGACCCATGTTGGCACGCTGAATCTGCATTTTGCCGACTGGCTCAGCGGCCATATGCAGGCCAGCATCACATTGCAGCCGCCGCTGTCAGGCACGTGGAACGTTGATCAGCCGATGGCACGACTTACGGGCATTACCGCGCCGTGCTCGCCCTGATTGCGATTGCGCCTAGATGCGCCCGCCCATCAAGCCGACGATTCCAATCAGGATCAGATAGAACGCCACGATGTAGTTGAGCAGGCGCGGCATGAACAGAATCAGGATGCCGGCGATCAGGGCGATGAGTGGCGCGGTAGCAGGGTGGATCGACAGGACCATGACGCTCTCCTTGTTGTGCAACGGTCGTGGTGCAGGAACAAAGCTAGCGCGACTTGGCTGACCGCCAGCTGTCCGGTGGTTCTAGGCGGCTAGCGGCTGAAGTCGCTGCACGATCAATTCGTCGGCGCGTGCCAGGTCGATCTGATCGAGTTGCATTTTTCCGGTGGCGAGTTCGCGCAGGATCGCCGACTGGATTTCGCCGCGCGCGTGCGCTACCGCGTACGGCACGCGCGAGAACGTGACCATCCAATAGCGCGGCACGAAACGTCCCGGATGGCGCTCGGCGAGCTTGCGTTCGAGCGCGCGCATGAGCAGGAAATGCGCATCGGCGACGCTGTCGCGCATCTCGACGTAATTCTCGAGCGCCATTGCGGCGATCGCATCGGCATTGGGTTTGCGGCGGCGCTCGAACTCGGCGAACACGTCACCGCAATTGCCGCTGTTGCGTTCCAGCAATTCGGCGAGTTCCACCGCGTCTTCGAACCCGCAGTTCATGCCTTGGCCATGAAACGGCACGATCGCATGCGCGGCGTCGCCGACGAGCAGCGCGCGATCGTCCAGATGCCAGCGATCGACATATAGCGTGCCGAGCATGCCGGTCGGGTTGTGCATGAAATCCTGCTCGAGATCGGGGATCAGCGGCACGGCGTCGGCGAAATCGCGTTCCAATAGCGCTCGCGCAGCGGCGGCGGAATTCACGTTATCGAAGCTGGGATCGCCGTGATTCGGCAGGAACAAAGTCACGGTGAAACTGCTTTCGGCATTCGGCAGTGCGATGCACATGTAGTTGCCGCGCGGCCAGATGTGCAGTGCGTTGGGTTCCATCGCGAATCGGCCGTCGCGTGGCGGAATTTCCAGCTCCTTGTAGCTGTGATCGAGCGGCTCGAAACGTTCGCCGAGTTCCCGCGCCTGCGCCATCGTCGCACGCAGTGCGGAGCCGGCGCCGTCGGCGCCGATGATCGTTGCCGATTCGTGCGTGCGCGTCGCGCCGGATCCATCGGCAAGATGCAGTGTCGACGATTTCCAATCCACGCCGGCCAAGCGCTGGTCGAAACGAATACGGGCGCCAGCCGACTCGGCTGCATCGAGCAACGTCATATTGAGCCGGCCGCGATTGATCGACCAGATCACTTCGGAATCGTCGCGTCCGTAGCGTTGCAGATTCGTGCTGCCATCGAGCGCATGCACCATGCGCCCGCGCATCATCACCGCGAGCGGGCGCAGGGTTTCGGCCAGGCCGGCCAGCCGCAGACCGTGCCAGCCGCGCTCGGCGAGCGCCAGGTTGATCGAGCGCCCGCCGAGAAAGCCAGCCTTGCGCGGGTCTGGGCGGCGCTCGAACAAGGTCACGGCAAAGCCGCGCTGCGCAAGCAGCGTGCCGAGCAGCGCGCCGACCAGGCCGGCACCGACAATCGTGATTTCGCGTTTCATGACCGAAGTTTAGCCGATGCGCTCGTGACTTCCGGCGCATTGGCGCTGCGCCGGGTCGCGTTTAGCATGCTCGATGGGTTGGCTTGGGAGGTTACCGCGATGAATCACCTTGCACGTGCTGTGCTGTTCGGCGTTTCCTGCGCGCTGTGTGCGTCGGCGTGGGCGGATGCCGACAAGAAAGACGACAAGAAGGACGAGCCGACCGCGACGACCGATGCGAACACGAAAGCGCGCGAAGTCACGAGCGAAGGCAGCGTCAGCGTCGAAGGCCGCAAGATCGATTACAAGGCCGTCGCCGGCACGATCATCCTCACCGGCAAGGACGAGAACAAGGACGATCCGACTGCGAGCGTGTTCTACGTCGCCTATTTCAAGCACGAAGCGGACGGCACGAAGCGACCGCTGACATTCCTCTACAACGGCGGCCCCGGTTCGTCGACCGTCTGGCTGCACATGGGCGCGTTCGGTCCGAAGCGCGTCGTCACGCTCGACGATCAGCACACGCCGGCGGCGCCGTATCGCCTCGTCGAAAACAATTTCAGCCTGCTCGATGCGAGCGACCTCGTTTTCATCGACGCGCCCGGTACGGGTTTCTCGCGCCTGCTCGCGGTCGAGAAGGACAAGGACAAGAAAGAAGGCAAGCTGAAGGAGCGCGCCAAGGAATTCTATGGCGTGGATCAGGACGCGCGCGCATTCGCCCAGTTCGTCGCCAAATTCCTGTCGCAATACGGCCGCTGGAATTCGCCCAAATACCTGTTCGGCGAAAGCTATGGCACGACGCGTTCGGCCGTGCTCGCGAACCTGCTCGAGACCGAACAGGCGATCGACATCAACGGCGTGATCCTGTTGTCGCAGATCCTGTGTTTCAGCAACGACATCGACGCGCCGCAGTACAACCCTGGCGTCGATCAGGGCTATGCGCTCGCGCTGCCGACTTATGCGGCGACGGCGTGGTATCACCACAAGGTGCCGAACGCGCCGAAGGACCTGAAGACATTCCTTGCGGAAGTCGAGAAGTTCGCGATGACCGATTACACGGTCGCGCTCGCCGCCGGTTCGACGCTGGATCCCGCACAGAAGAAGGCGATCGAGCAGAAGTTGCACGACTACACGGGCCTGCCGGTCGCCTACATCGACAAGGCGAACTTGCGCGTCTACGGTGGCGAGTTCGAAAAGACGCTGCAGGACGATGCGGACCAGACCACCGGGCGTCTGGATTCGCGTTTCAGCGGGCCGAACATGGACCCGCTCGACAAGGAAGCGCAATACGATCCGCAGTCCGCGGCGATCAGTTCAGCGTACGTCGCTGCGCTCAACGATTACGTGCGTCGCCAGCTCAAGTTCGGCGACGGCATGGCGTTCCATGAATTCGGTGACGTGCAGCCGTGGGACTGGAAGCATCGCTCGCCGGGCCTGCCGGATGGGTTCTTCCCGATCTCGACCAACGTGATGCCGGACCTGGCCGTCGCAATGAAATACAACCCGCAGCTGCGCGTGCTGCTGACCGGCGGATACTACGATCTTGCCACTCCGTACTTTGCCGCCGTGTACGAGATGCGCCACCTGCCGATCCCGGATCGGCTGCAATCCAACATCGAGTACGCGTTCTACGAATCCGGGCACATGGTCTACGCGCACGAGGAATCGTTGAAGAAGCTGCACGACGATGTGGCCGCGTTTATCGGCAAGACGGATAACGTGGCAAAGTAAAATCGACGCGCCATTCCGGCATGCGTGCCGGAATGACGGAATCTCAGTGCGGCATGGCTTTCTTCAAGCGCATGTCGAGCGTGCTTGCATCGTAGCCGAGCCCCTTGGTGACCTGCTCCAGGAACGTGCGCTCGCCGCGGCGGATCGTGCCGTCGACGGCGGCCAGGCGCAGCAGGCTTTCGTAGATGCGGTCGACTTCGCCGGAACCGCGCGGGAACGTCTGCAGGAACCGCTGTGTTTCGGCATCGACGTTGAGCTTCTTGTGAATGCCGCGCCCGAATGCATCGCTGGCAATCTTGCGCGCGCTCGTGGACAGTTCCAGCTCGTCCATGAGCGCATTCGTGAAATGCGCTTCGATGTCGGATACCACGCCGTCGGCGCGCGACAGCACGCCGAGCAATCCAAACAGCACTTCGACGGACAACTCCTGCTGTGAAGTCAGTTTGCCCGCACCGAACATCTCGCCGAGGGCGATGCGTACGTCGCGCAGCACGCTCTTTGCCGCTGATGCCGTTTTGTCTTTTGCCGCCATGTTCCCCTCCGATGGTGGATGGGCCCATATTGCGCCAGATCGCAGCGCAAGAAAAGACACCGTGCGCCGCCATCGGCCGCGGCGCACGCTTCATGGCACCGCGCTCAGGAACTCAATGGCCTTGCGTCCGCACCCACTGGTCGTACATGGCCTGGGTGAGACGCGGCTTGTGCGGGAACGTGACGTGGTCGTAGTCGTTGAGCAGCGGGGCATAGGCTTCCGCTTCGTCGCGGCTGATCGAGCCGTCGCGGTTCGCGTCGAGTTGCGCAAACGACGGCGGCGGGGCGGGGCGATCCGGTGCCGGCTGGCCGGAAGTCAACGTCACGCGCGTGCCATCGCGGTCGGTGAAGTGGGTGGTTTGATCCTGCGCCTGCGCACCGGCTGCCGCAGCGAGCAGCGTGCCGGCAACGATGAGAGTAAGCGAGCGATTCATGTGCATCTCCGTGATTGCTTTTCTGGACTGGCGCTTTCGCGCAGCACAACAATACACTTCGATCATTAACGCAAAGTGTACGTGTGGCTTCCTTGGACAAGCCGATTCCTCTGCAGCAAGCGCGCAATCTGCACCTGGCCGTGCAGGGGCTGCTCGTGCCCCCGCGCGCCCGCGCCACGCGGGCGCGCGTGCTCGCCGCGATCGAGCGCATGCGCCTGTTGCAGATCGACACGATCCATGTCGTCGCGCGCAGCCCGTATCTGGTGCTGTTCTCGCGGCTCGGCGATTACCAGCGGCACTGGCTCGACGATCTGCTCGCGCGCGGCGCCATTTTCGAATGCTGGGCGCATGAAGCCTGTTTCGCGCCGATGCGCGATTACGCCCTGCACCGCGGTCAGTTCGCGGCGCGGTCCGGCCATTGGGCGCACAAGAAAGCGGCGCGCATGCATCGCGAGCACCGGGCCGGCATGGACAAGCTGCTCGCGTACATCACCGACAACGGCGCAGTGAAGTCGTCGGATTTCGAACGCACCGAGTCGGACAAGGGTCCAGCGGGGTGGTGGGGATGGAAGGATGAAAAGCGCTGGCTCGAGGCGTGGTTCGCGCTCGGCGAGCTGATGATCGCGCGGCGCGAAAATTTCCAGCGTGTGTACGACCTCACCGCGCGCGTGCTCGCGAAGGCGCGCGTGGACGCAAGCGCGCTGACGTCGATGGACGCCGCGCGCGAATTCGTGCTCGCGAGCGTAAGGGCGTTGGGATTGACGCAGGCGCGCTGGGTGGCCGATTACTTCCGCACCGGCAAGAAGCACAAAGACGCCGACCTGCAGGCGTTCGTCGACAGCGGCGAGCTGATCCGCGTGGACGTGCGCGGCTGGGACGTGCCCGGCTATGTGCATCGCGATCACGTCGCGCTGTTGCGGCGCGCGCAGCGCAGTGCGTTGCGCGCCACGCACACGACGCTGTTGTCGCCATTTGACCCGGTCGTATGGGATCGCGCGCGCGCCAGCGTGATGTTCGATTTCGATTACACGCTGGAGTGCTACACGCCGGGGCCGAAGCGCCGCTACGGTTATTTCGTATTGCCGATCCTGTGTCGCGGCCGGTTGGTTGGCCGCCTCGATGCCAAGGCGCATCGCAGTGAGGGCGTGTTCGAAATCAAGGCGTTGTATCTTGAGTCCGGCGTCGCGGTCGACCACGCGCTGATCACGGATGTCGCGCACGCCACCCAAGCGAGCGCCGATTGGCACGGCACGCCAAGAGTGATCGTGTGCAAATGCGATCCGCCGTCGTTCGCGAAAGCGCTACGCAAGGCGTTGGCCTAGACGATTTCCACGCCGCTGCTCTCGGCAAACTGGGTCACCGCCGCGTGCAGTTCGGCGAGCTTCGCGCGTACGAGCACCAGATCGGCGCTGCGCGCGGCAGCTTCGACGCCGGCAGCCGCCGTCGAAAGCGCCGTCGCACCGACCAGCCCACTGGCGCCCCGGATGCGATGGGCTTCGCGCGCGACGCCTGCGGTGTCGTTCGCGGCCAGCGCTTTGCGCAATGCGTCGATGTCGTCGCGCGTGGCACCGAGGAAATCGGCGATCAGACCGGCGTCCAGACCCGGATCGAGTGCAACGGGTGAAGCAGCAGCGATAGGCGCGGCGGCGGCGAACTTGTGCAGCGGCAGATAGCGCTGCAGCGTCGTGGCGAGCAGCGCAAGCGGCGTCGGTTTGGCGACGAAATCGTCGATGCCGGCCGCGCGGCTGCGTTCGATTTCCTCGGTGTTGACATTGGCGCTTACTGCGATCATCGGCGTATGCGCGAGTTGCTGCGCGCGCTCGTCGCGGCGAATCGCTTCGGCCAAACCGTAGCCATCGCGTTGCGGCATGTGCAGATCGGTAAGCACGAGTGCGTAGCGGCCGCTTCTCCACATTTGCAAAGCCGACTCCCCGTCGTGCGCGGTCTCGCACGCATAGCCGAGCTGGTTGAGCTGGCGCGCGATCACGGCGCGGTTGGTCGGGTGATCGTCGGCGAACAGGATCAGACTGCCTTCGCGTTCGGCGTCGGCGATGCTCGGTGCCGCGCGCATCGGCGTGAGGGTCGTCGACTCGGGCCGCACCAGCATCGCCGGATCGGCCAGCGGCAGGCGCACGATCAGGCTCATCGTCGTACCAACGCCGAGGCGGCTCTCCATCACGATCTCGCCCCCCATCATCTCGGCCAGGCGGCGGCAGATCGTCAGGCCCAGGCCGGTGCTGTCGGCGCGCTGCCCGCCGCCACCGCCTTGCGCGAACGGCTGGAACAAGAGCGCCTGATCCTCGGCGCCGATGCCGATCCCGCTGTCCTTCACGCGCAACGCGATCAACTCGCGCTGATCCTCGCCGGCCAGACGATCGAGGATCACCTGCACTTCGCCGCGCTCGGTGAACTTGAGTGCGTTCGAAAGAAAGTTCGACAGAATCTGGCGTAATCGCAGCGCATCGCCGAAGTGCGCCACGCCGGCGCGCGCATCGAGGTGGGTTTCGAGCTTGAGTCCCTTCGCCGAGGCGGTGCCTAGGAAATTATTGACCGACGCGCGCACCAGCGCGCGCAAGTCGAGCGGCGCGGGGTTGAGTTCCAGTTTGCCGGCTTCGATTTTCGAGAAGTCGAGAATATCGCCGATGATCTGCAACAGAGTTTGCGCCGAGTTCTGTGCGATCTCGACCTGCTGGCGCTGGTCGCCATCGAGCCGCGTGTGCGCGAGCAGTTCGAGCATGCCGGCGACGCCGACCATCGGTGTGCGGATCTCGTGACTCATCGAGGCCAGGAACGTCGACTTGGCCTTGCTCGCCGCGGTCGCGCGCGCTTCGCTTTCGAGCAAATCTCGTTCGTACGTAAGCAGGTCGCTGCGCATCGCGGTCAGCGCGGTGCTGATCTGGCCAAGCTCGTGGCCTTCGGCTTCGAAACTCTGCGGCAGCACGAAATTCGGGTCGCGCACGTGCCGCGCGAGGTGGACGAGATGGCCGATGCCCTTGTAGACATTGCGCAGCACGCCGCGGCCGATGACGATGACGAACAGCAGCGCTGCGAGGCTGATCGCGATGCGCCACCAGCCCAGCGCGCGCGCGTGCGCCAGATGATCCTTCACCTCGCGTTCGGCATCGAGCATTTTCACGTCGGCGAGGAATTGCAGGCGTGTCGTGACCGGGTCCATCGCCGGGAACAGGTCGGTGTCGGCGAACCGGCCGAGCGCCGGCATGTCCTGCTTTTTCAGGATCGCGATCAGTTGCTCGGTCGCCGCGTCGGCGATCGTGCGCACCTTGGCGATTTCCTCCGCGAGCACGCGCTGCTCCGGTGACAGATTGGTTTCGATCAGCGCCTGCCAGTCACGCTGGATGTCGGAGCGCGCGACATCGACGATGCGGACACCCTGGTCCCAGCCGGTGAGATTGTTGCGTACGCGGAATGTCGTATCGACGATCTCGAGCCGATACGAATCGGAGATCGATTTGGCCAGGCGCAGGCCGCTCAGCGAATCGTGCAGCAGAGCATCGAACGTGCTGATTTCATCCTGCAGCGCCAGTTCATCCATCACCAGCACGCAGAAACCGGCGCCGAGCAGCAGGCTGAACAGCGCCAGCAACTGCGTGCGGATGCTGAGCCGGCGCTGCAGCAATTTCATCGTTACGCCGGGCTTTTCTTCACGATGACTTCCGGCGGCCGCCATTCGCGTATGGCGTGCAGCAGTTCGTCGCCGGGCAGCGCGGGCGCAATCAGGAATCCCTGCGCGAGCTGGCAGCCGAGCTCGGCCAGCATCTGCCACTCCTCGACCGATTCCACGCCCTCGGCGACCGCGGTCAATTGCAGTTTGCGTGCGAGATCGAGGCTGGTTTCGACGACGACGCGCTTGCGCTGCTGGCGCACCGCGCCGGTGACGAAACCCTGGTCGATCTTCAATTCGGTGAATGGAATCTGCGACAGTTGCGCGAGCGAGGAATAGCCGGTGCCGAAGTCGTCGATCGAGAGTCCGAAACCTTTCAGGCGCAGCCGCGCGAGCACGTTGAGCGCGTGCGCGGCCTCGCTCATCACCGAACTTTCGGTAACCTCGAGCACGATGTCGCGCGGCTTGCAGCCATTGTCGAGCACGATCTGCTGGTAGCGGTCGGCGGCATCGACCTTGGTCAGATTCAGCATCGAGATGTTGACCGCGACTTTCAACTCCACGCCTTGCTGCGCCCAGCGTTTGCGCCAGCGGCACGAGCGCGCGAGCATGCGTTCGGTGAAGGCGTCGATCAGACCCTCGCGCTCGAATATCGATATGAACCGTGTCGGCCCGATAATGCGGCCGCCGTGATGCCAGCGGGCGAGCGCTTCCACGCCGACGACGTGGCCGGAGCTGATCTCGACTTTGGGCTGGAAAAACGGCTCGAATTCGTCCACATCCAGACCGTGCCGCAGCATGCCCGGCGAAACTTCGATGTCCGGTTCGGCAACGAAGGTGTCTTCTGCATGCTGGAACGTGCCGAGCACCTCGACGAGCTTGGCCGTGGTCAGCGGTTTTTCGATCACGCCGAGCACGCGCAGGCCATAAGCGCGCGTCATGCCTTGCACGGTGTTGAGCAATGCCGGATCGAGCGCGCTCGTCAGCGCCACCGCGCGCGCGAGCTTGCGCGAAGCGACGTGGCCGATGAACTCGATACCGTCCATTTCGGGCAGATCCAGATCCACGAGCACCACGTCCGGCGGCGTCGCGGCTTTCTCCAGCACCGCGAGCGCGCTCTTGCCGTCCGCGGCCTCGCTGATCGCGGTCAGACCCAGTTCTTCGAGCAAGCGCAATGCCACCCGCCGTTGGAAGTTGTGATCTTCCACCACCATGACCGACAGACCGGAAAGCTGCATCGTCGTATTCCCCGGGGCTTGCGCGCATCTAGCCTAACCCAAATCGACGCGATGGAGAAAACCCGGCTGCGGCGACATTGTTTGTGACTCTGCTCGTCATCGGTGCCGCCGCATTCGCCGACGAGCGTGCAAACCCGACCGTGGTGCAAGGCCAAGTTGCGCACCCGGTGTACAGTGCCTACGGCTTTGGCTCCGGAACATCGTTCGCGGCAGCGAGTGCGGCGTTTGACAGCGCCTTCTGGATATCTTCGAGGCGATAGCCGCGCGTCTCGATACCGCTGCGCAGAAGCATGCAGCCGGAGACCGCCATGATGAGCGCGATCAGGACGGCGGAAAGGACGAAGTGCTCGAAAAAACCGAGCACGCCCAGACCGGCGCCGAGGATACCGCCGAATTTGGAACTCGCGGCGATCAGGCCCGAGCCCGTGCCGCGCAGATGCACCGGATAGATTTCGACGGCATACGGGATCAGCATCGCGATCACGCCGCTGACACTGACCAACAGTGCCACGCTCGCGACCATCGTTGCCGGTGCCGATTGCAGATGCAGCACTCCCATCGCGAAAAAAGCGAGCAGGGAGATACTCGTCAGCGCGATAAACAACACGAGCGAATGGATCGAGCTCCAGCGATGATACAGCCATACCACGAGCCCGATGCCGGGCAGCGAGAGCACCGCCGATCTGGCCAGCAGCGCGCTGGTGCCTTCAGGTGCGATGCCGAGGTGTACCAGGTTGATCGGAAGCCACAGCAGAAAACCGAAATTCACCAAGCCCCAGGCGGTCCCGCAAATGACCAGACCCCAAGTGATTCCGGCGTGGCGACCTTGCAGCAGCTGCCGCATGCCGACGATCACGTGTTGCTCGTCGATCACGGTGCCGAGCGGCTGCTCAAGGTCGCGCTGGATCGCTGTCGTATGGGTGCCGGAAAATCTCTCCAGCAAGGCGCGTGCCTCATTTTCCAGGCCCGCATTTGAAAGAAAGCGCGGCGATTCCGGAATCCAGCGGTTTAGCAACAGAATGATCGCGCCCGTCGGCAGGCCGAGGAGCCACAGCACGCGCCAACTGAAGGCGGGCTCCAGCAACGTCGCCGCGCCCGCCGCGAGCAGATAGCCGGCCGAGGTGCCGATGCCGCCGAGCGCGACCAGGAGCCAGCCGCGGTGGGCGGCAGGAATCGTTTCGGCCATCAGCGTGAATGCGATGGGCAGCAGGCCGCCGGCCGAAGCGCCCATCAGGAAACACATGGCCAGATTCCAGCCGAACGCCGGCATCGCGCCGCAGATTGCGGTACCCATGAACATCAACGCCGACAGCAATATCGCCGCGCGGCGACCGAATAGATCGCCCAGATAACCCCACGCGACCGAACCCACCGTGGTGCCGGTCAACGCCGTCAAAGCGAGCAGCGCACCGGTCTGTTTGCTGATTGCATATTCGGCCGTCATTCCCGGCATGACGAAGCCGAGCGTGGCCGGCTTCATCACGTCGATGGCGAGCGCGATGATCAGAACCAGGACCAGTGTCCAGTGCTCGCGATTGAGCGGGACGCTGTCGGCAATATGAAAAAAAACCTGATCGTGGCGCCCTTGCAGCGTCTGCCGCATCTGTTCCAATCGCGGCATCAGTCCGAACGCGGCAAGTGCCAATCCGATTGGGATCAACGCCATGCCGGCGAGCATAGTGGCATCCATCGGCATGCCGGCCAACCGGTAATGCAGGTGTGCGCCCATCAGGAACATCGGCGCATGCGAGAGCACGCCGGCCACCAGCAGCGCACAGCCGAACCAGAACGCGATCGGATGATGAAACGAGACATCCCTGGATGTCATGCCTTGTTTGTCCACTGCGTGTTTCGGTCCGGCCCGGGCCATGTTCGCACAATCCCGTGCGCCGTCTCCATCCCGGCGCACACCGGCCGTGCGCCGATCCGCAATGGCAATTGCACTATGCTAAGGGAAGTCGAATCGGTGAGAAAAAGCGCATGACGTCCGCTACGGCCACGCTGTTCAACTATTCATTTTCGCTGACGCAACCGAATCCGCGCGCGCACGTTCCGCCGACGATTCGCAAGCTCGTCATCGTCGGCGGCGGTACGGCCGGTTGGATGTCGGCAATGACGCTGGCGGCATCGCTGCTGCCGAAAGGCGTGGAGATCCAGGTCCTGGAGTCGCCGGTCGTCGGCATCATCGGCGTGGGTGAGGGATCGACGCCGTGGCTGCGCGGTTTTTTCGACAGCCTCGGCATCGAGGAAACGGAATGGATGCCCGCCTGCCACGCCACGTACAAGTGCGGCATCACGTTCGATAAATGGTCCACCAAGCCGGGCTTCGAGAGCTATTTCCATCCGTTCGCCTCGATGCTCGACAATCTGACGATGACGCAGTTCGTGCACAACGTGAACGCGCGCGTGAACGGCGTCGACGTGCATGCGCATCCGAACCGTTTTTTCATCGCGTCCAAACTCGCCGAACAATGTCTCGCGCCGAAACCGAACCACAATTTTCCGTTCGACGTCTGGTACGGCTATCACTTCGATGCCGTGCTGCTCGGCCAGTTTCTGCAGAAGAAGGCGATGGAACGCGGCGTGAAATACAAAAGTTGCCACGTCAAGCAGGTGCAGTTGAGCGACAAGGGAGATATCGCGTCGGTGCTCACCGACGATGGCGAAACGGTTGCGGCGGACTTTTTCGTCGATTGCACCGGCTTCGCGGGCTTGCTGATCCAGCAGACGTTGAAGACGCCGTTCGTCAGTTTCTCCAACAACCTGTTCAACGATGCCGCGGTCGCCATGCCGACGCCGCTCGGCGAGGACATCCCGCCGCAGACGATCTCGACCGCAATGAAAAACGGCTGGGCCTGGAAGATTCCGCTGACCGAGCGCTACGGCAACGGCTACGTGTACAGTTCCGCATTCTGTTCTGCCGTCGAAGCCGAGCACGAATTGCGCGAGCATCTGGGTCTTGTCGATTCTCCGACACCGGCGCGCCACCTCAAGATGAAAGTGGGACGCGTCACCCAGCACTGGAACCGCAACTGTCTTGCGGTCGGATTGTCGCAGGGTTTTATCGAGCCGCTCGAAGCAACCGCTTTGCTGTTCATTCAGAAGACGGTCGCCGATTTCGTCGAGTCCCTCGAAGGCGGCGATGTGGGCGAGGCAGCGCAGGAGCGCTTCAATCGGCGGGTCAACGAGCACTTCGAAGGAACCCGCGACTACATCGTCACTCACTACAAGACGAACAGCCGCACCGATACCGACTACTGGCGCGCGAACAGGGCAAACGCCAATCTGTCCGATTCGTTGCAGCAGTTGTATCGTCAGTGGCTGTCAGGCAAGAGCATCGCCGGCGACGTGGCCCGGCAGACGTTGGGCAAGGGTTATCCGGTCTTCTCGTGGTATTGCATCATGAGCGGAATGGGCATCTTCCCGGACAACCAGGCACAACGCGCGCCGACGAAAAAGGAAGCGCGTTACAAGATGACGGAGATTGACAACCTGCTCGCGCGCAGCGCGCTTAACTTCCGCAAACACAAGGACGTGCTGTCCGACATCCCGCAGAAATCTCGCGAAGAGGCGTTGCAGATATATCTTTGGTGATGGCCTGCGCGGAGCGGCTCGCGTGACATGCTGAAACAAAAAACCGCTCAATAGAGCGGCTTGAGGGCAATTCCGGGATCATTCGTGAAGTTGGATTGGTGGAGCGGAGGAGGATCGAACTCCCGACCTCTGCATTGCGAACGCAGCGCTCTCCCAGCTGAGCTACCGCCCCACGTGACCGAAGCAACACCGGTCTGGGCCGGTGCGAGCCGCGCATAATACAAGCTTGCCGCGCGGCTGGTCAAACCTCCTGAAGTACTCGGCGCAGCGCTGGGTAATCAGCGGCCAGTGGTTCTGCGTGCGACGGCCGCTCGAGTAGCTCGGCCAACGCCGGCGGCACCTCGACGGCACGCTCGATCAGTGGCTCGACAATGCGGTCGAATTTCGCCGCATGCGCGGTCGCCGCCACGGCCCACGCGCCGGATACGCCTTCCTGGCGCAGCGCTTCCAGTGTGCGTACGGCGGTCGCGGTGTGCGGACAGTGCACCTCGCCGTAGCGCGCGTAACGTTCGCGGATCGTCGCCATGATGGCCTCGTCGCCGATGGCATCCACGCAGAATTCGCGGCGCAGCTGCGCACTGTCCGGGTATAGCCAACGCAGGCGTTCGAAGTTGCTCGGCGCGCCGACATCCATCGCGTTGGCGAGCGTGACGACGCTCGGACGCGGCGCGTACTCGGCGCCGGCGAAGAAATCGTGCAAGGTCAGATTGGCATTCGTCGCCAGCGCGATGCGGCCGATCGGCAGGCCGCATGCGCGTGCGAGCACGCATGCACAGGCATTGCCGAGATTGCCGGTCGGCACGACGAAGTTCAAAAGTGTACTTTGTGCGCGCCAGTGCGCGAGCGCAGCTTGGGCGTAGTACGCCATCTGCGGCAGCAGGCGGCCGAGGCTGATGCTGTTCGCCGAGGACAGAGGCACGCGCGCGCGCAATTCGCCGTCGGCGAATGCCTGCTTCACCATGCCTTGGCAATCGTCGAACGAACCGGCGACGCGCAATGCAGTGACGTTGCCGCCAAAGCAGCCGAGCTGGTGCGCCTGGCGCGGCGATACCCGCTCATCCGGATACAGGATGACGACGCGAAATCCCGGTAGGCCGGCGAACGCGGCGCCGACCGCCGCGCCGGTATCGCCAGAGGTGGCGACGAGGATCGTCAGGTCGCGCGTGTCGCTGCGTGGAATGCGGCGCATGCATGCGGCCAGAAAACGCGCGCCGAAGTCCTTGAACGCCGCGGTCGGGCCGTAAAACAATTCCAGCAGGTAATCGTCCGGCGTCGCCAATGCGCGCAATGGCGCCTCGAATGCAAACGCTTCGGTGCAAATCGCGGCAAGCTGCGCTTCGAGCTCGTCGCCGGCGCAGAACGGGGCGAGCAGGTGCGCGGCGACATCGGCCAGCGTTTCGCGGCCGGCGAAATCCTCGAGAGCGAAGCGCGGCAGCCGGTCGGGTACGTAAAGACCGCCGTCGGGTGCAAGTCCGGCATTGAGCGCCGCGCTCAGGCTCGCAGCCGGTGCGTTGCCGCGCGTGCTGATGAAGTTCATCGCACCAGCTCGGCAGCGGGGCCATTCACCGGCGAGACGAAGCTTTCACTGGCGATTCCTTCGTGCATGAATGCGGCGCGCATCGACGCAGCCGCGGCGGCGGCAGCGGCGATGTTCTCGAACCAGGCGAATACGCTCGGGCCGGCGCCGGAAATGCTTGCGCCCATCGCGCCGTGATCGAGCGCAGCTTGCTGGACGCGCGCGAAGCCCGGAATCAGCGGCGCGCGGCGCGGCTCGACGAGCACGTCGCGCAGGCCCGCGCGCACGAGGCTCGCGTCGCCGAGGTGACAGCCGCTGAGCACGAGCGCGAGGTTGGCGCTCTGCGCGACGAATTCCGTCAGCGCGTAGCTGCCTTTCAGCACCGCGCGCGCGCGGCGCGTTTCCAGGGTCGCGTCCGGGTGTACAAGTACACATTGCCATGCGTCCGGCGCGGGCACGCGCACGAGCCGGTCTTGGGTGGCCAGCACGATGCCGCCGTGCAGCATCGCGCCGACGTTGTCGCCATGATAGCCGCCGCTGGCGACTGCTTCGCCTTCGAGCGCGAACGGGTAGAGTGCCTCGCGCTGCAGTGGGAGCTCGAGCAGCGCGTTCGCGGCGACAAGCGCAGCGACGGCGGACGCCGCCGAGCCGCCCATGCCCGAGCCGTACGCGATGCCTTTTTCGAGTTCGATTTCAAAACCGAATGGCAGATTCAACGCCTCGCGCAGTGCGATCAGTGCGGCGCCCGCCGTGTTGCGCACCGCGTCGAGCGGCAGCTCGACCGTATTGTTGCGGATGCGCGCGATGCGCACCTCGTGCGCGTCGATGCGCCGCACCGTGGCGCGGTCGCCGGGGCCCGTGATCGTGTGGCCGAGAATATCGAAGCCGACGCCGATGTTGCCGACCGAAGCGGGGGCGAAGGCGCTCGCTTCCTGCGTCATACGCGCGCTCCAAGCGACGCGCACACGCGCAGCAGATCGGCAAAGACGCCGGCGGCGGTCACCTCGGGGCCCGCGCCGGGACCCTGCACGACCAACGGGTTCTCGCGGTAGCGGCGCGTCGAGAACAGCACGACGTTGTCGGTCAGACGCAGGTTCGAAAACGCGTGCGAGCGCGGCAATTCGACGACACCGACACTGGCCCTGCCGCTGTCGTCCAGGCGCGCCACATAGCGCAGCACGTGCTCGCGCGCTCGCGCTTGTGCATAGCGCGCGTCGATCGGTGCATCGAGCTGATCGAGTCGGGCCATGAACTCCTCGGCGGCGTAGGCGCGCAGCGGTTCCGGCACGAGATTCTCAACGCCGACATCGGCCAGCGACAGGTCGCGTCCGGCCTCGCGTGCGAGAATGACGAGCTTGCGTGCGACATCGGTGCCGGACAGATCGTCGCGCGGATCCGGTTCCGTGTAGCCGAGCTCGCGGGCTTGCCGCACGAGCGCGGAAAACGGCACGCTGCCGTCGAACTTGTTGAACAGCCACGCCAGTGTGCCGGAAAAGATACCTTCGACCGCGAGCAATTCGTCGCCGGTGTCGATGAGGTCGCGCAATGTGGAGATCACGGGCAACCCGGCGCCGACGGTTGCTTCGTAACGGAAGCGCGCGCCACCCACGGCCGCGGCGGCGCGGATCGCGCGATAACGTTCGAGCGGCCCGGCGCCGGCGTGCTTGTTCGGCGTGATGACGTGAATGCCGGCAGCAAGCCATGCCGGATAATGCGCGGCGACCGCGTCGCTCGCGCTGCAATCGACGATGATCGTGTGCGGCAGATGCGCGGCGATCAGGTGTTTCATGAAGCCGTCGATGTCGTTGTCGACGAAATCGGCGTCGCGATCGCGCCAGTTCGAGCCGAGGTCGCGCTCGTCGGCGAGCAGATATTTCGTCGACAGGATCGCGCGCAGACGCAAATCGAGATTCGCCTCGCGACGCAGACGCGGTGCTGCCGCCGAAATCTGATCGAGAAACGCCGCGCCGACCTTGCCCGGTCCGATCAGACCGATCGAAATCGTCTGCCGCGACAGCCAGAATGCCGCGTGCGCGGCGCGCAGCGCAACCGTGGCGTCGGCCTTGCCGATGGCGACGGAGATGTTGCGTTCGGACGCGCCCTGGGCGATCGCGCGGATGTTCACGTGCGAGCGTGCGAGCGCGTCGAACAGACGAGCCGCGACGCCCGGCGTGCCGGCCATGCGATTGCCGACGGCCGCGAGCACGGCGATGTCGTACGTCAACACGATGCCGCTGATTTGCCCGGCCGCGAGCTCGCGTGCGAATGCGCCTTCGAGCGCGGCTTGTGCGGTTTCGGCTTGCGCCAGACGTACCACGCAGCAGATCGAGTGCTCCGACGAGCCTTGCGAAATCATGACCACGGAAACCTGCGCGGCGCGCAATGCGGCGAACACGCGTTCAGCCGTGCCCGGCACGCCGATCATGCCGGTGCCTTCGACGTTGACGAGTGCGAGGTCGTGCGCGAGCGTGAGACCCTTGACCGGGCCGGCGGCGTCGCCGTGCGCGTCGATGCGCGTGCCGGGATGCTCGGCACGGAACGTGTTGCGGATGTAGATCGGCAATCCCGCCGCGATCGCCGGCGCCATCGTCTGTGGATGGATCACCTTGGCGCCGAAATAGGCGAGTTCGCAGGCTTCTTCGTAGCTCATGGCAGCGAGCGTGACCGCCTCGGGTTCCACGCGCGGATCGGCGCTGAGCACGCCGTCGACATCGGTCCAGATGTGCAATTCTTGCGCTTTCCACAATGCGGCGAATATCGCGCCGGAATAGTCGCTGCCATTGCGGCCGAGCACGGTCGGACGCGCGTTCGCATCGCGCGCGACGTAGCCGGTGACGATGATGCGCGGCTGCGCATTGGCTGCGCGCCACTGCGACAGCAGCGACTCGGTGCGCTCCCAGTCCACCGCAACGCCGAGTTCCTCGCGGTGCACGACGAGCACGTCGCGCGCATCGAGCAGCGCGTAATCGGCCCCGGTGGCGCGCAAATACGCATGAATCAGGTGCGCCGACCAGACCTCGCCGAGCCCGCTGATCGCGTCAGCGATCTCGCGCCCGGCGCCGCCGAGCACGCTGATGGCGTGCAACATCTCGGACAGTTCGGCGAATTGCTGCGCAAGCCAGCTGCGCGTCGACCGCGCATCGGTGAGCAGCTGGCTGGCGACGGACAGATGCCGGTCGCGCAGGGTTTCCAATGCGGCGCGCCACTCGCCGCGTCGCGATGCGGCGAGCGTCAGCCCGATCAGCGCGTCGGTGACGCCTTGCATTGCCGAAACCACGGCGACTTGCACGTCTTCAACGCGCGCGCGCAGCAGACGCGCGACATGGCGGATGCGCCCGCTGTCGGCCAACGAGGAGCCACCGAACTTGTGCGCAACGGCGAGCACGGTGCTTGCGGCAGCCACGGGCGGCGCACTGCTGGCGGGACTTGCGATCTCGAGCGTTTGCATGGAGCCTCCTGAAGGCTCCGCACTCTTGTCGCGATGCGGGCTTGTGCGCCGCATCTCGATCGAGGTGCGGGCCGGGATTTTGAAAACTGTTACTCGCGCACGACCGACCGCACCGTTGGGGTGGTAGTCGTCATAGTCGTGGTGAAGTGCGCGGACATGGCCTAGTGGAACTGATGGCGGCCGGGTATGTCAAGCGATCACGCCACTGCCGCCATCAATGCGTCGTGCAACAGCGGCTTGCGCCAGCCGTCCAGACTTTTCGGCCACACACCTTCATAGACCAGCGTTTCCAGGTGCCGACGCGGGCACAACAGGCCGTCCGGGAGACCGAGCTGCGCGGCGATCGCGGCCACTTCGTCGCGCAGCGCCGCGAGGCGGCGCTTCTGCGCGGAAGTCGGCGCCGCGGGAATCAGCGCTATTTCGAGTTCATCGGCAGCGAGCGGCTGGTGCAGAATTTCCAGCAACTGCTGACGTTGCGCGCCGCGCAGCGCGCGCTGGCCCTTGCAGCGCTCGAACAACTCGTCGGCGTCGGCCGGAGGTTGCGCGACGAGGCCGAGCGCGTGGGCGTCATCGAGTATCCAGGGGCGCGGCTTGTCGAGCGTGCGCGCGGTCGTATCGCGCCACCGCAGCACGCGGCGCAGCAACGCCTGTTGTTCTTGCGACCAACCGGCCGCACCGCGAAAAGCGCGCTGCGGCTGCGCATCGGGCGGCGCGTTGCAGACGCGATCGACCATGCGTTGGCAGTCTTCGGCGAGCCATTCGCTGCGGCCCAGCGCGGCAAGCTTTTCGGCGAGCATTGAACGAATCAGCGGCAGATGTGCGACATCCTGTGCGGCATAATCGAGTTGTGCGGCGGTAAGCGGACGTTGCAGCCAATCCGAACGTGTCTCCGCTTTTGGCAGCTCGATGCCGAGCAGCGTGAACACCAGTTTTTGGTAACTCAGCCCGAAGCCGAGGCCGGCCATCGCCGCGGCAATCTGCGTATCGAACAACGTCGCCGGACCTTGTGGCAGGACCGGCAGCAGCGCTTCGAGATCCTCGCTCGCGCCGTGCATCACGCTCGTGCATGCCGGATCGCGCAGCTGCGACATCAGCGCGACGAGATCGCCGAGTTTTGGCGCGTCGAGCACGCCGACGTCGCCGTCGATGTTGATTTGCACGAGCGCGAGCCGCGCGCGGAACGTGTTCGTGCGCATGAACTCGGTGTCGAGCGCGATGCTCGCGGCGCCTGCATGTGCGCCGATCCACGAGGCAAGCGCGGCCGGGTCTTCAATCCAGGTGTGCATCCAGTGCCGATATCCTTGAAACCGCTGAAGGAGCGTCGCGAGCGAACACAGCTTGCGCACCGCCCGCGCGCAGGAACCGCAGTTTACTTGACCGTAAGTGAGGATTCCGAGCGCCGCCGGTGCGCAACATGTCGGAGTGCAGTAGCTTATCCGGAGGTTTTCTTGAGGTTGTGCCGCGATTCGCCTAAGGTGACTGCACTCAAATACCGAGAACGAAATGCCGGGTACTGAAGTCGTACGCAAGCAGACCGTGCTGGGAGGCGCGGCCGGCATCGCCTTGCTTGCGTTCGCGTTGATCTACCGATTTTATCCCACGACCGAGACGAATTTGACGCCGCCGCAAGAACCGGCGCCTGCCGCGGGAGCCACGGCGCTGACGATCAAGCCGCCGGTCGCGCCCGTTGCACGGCCCACGCCCGAGCCGGAATCCGAGCCGGAGCCGGCGCTGCCGGCAATGCCGCCATCGAAGGAAATCGCGTTGCTGCTCAGACGCGCCGGAGAAGCGGCGGCGAAGGAAAACCTGATCGAGCCGAAGGACGATAATGCGCTCGAGTTGTACCGGCAGGTGCTCGCGATCGACGAGAACAACGCGCAGGCGTTGCGCGGAGTGGAAAAAATCCACAAAGTCATTTTGCAGCAAGCCAATGCCGCGCTCGACCGCGGCGACGAGCGTGAATCGGCGCGCCTGATCGCGGCCTTGCCGCAGTTTCCGAAATCCGCCGACGAAGTGGCCAAGTTGCAGGCGCGGCAGAAAACCGCACATGAAGTGCTGCCGCTGCTCACACGAGCGGCGGACCTGCTCCAGGGCGGTCACGCGACCACGCCACCGGAATCGAACGCGCTGGCCGTCTATCGCCAGGTGCTCAAGCTCGATCCCGGCAACAAGCTCGCCGACGCCGGTCTGGTGCAGATTCAGCAGGAATATCTGGATCGCGCTCTCGCCGCCGCCGCGCAAGATGATTTCGACGGCGCCGACAAGATTCTCGCCGATGCCTCGCCGATCCGACCCGGCTCGCACGAACTGCTCGACACACGCACGCGCATCGAGGGCATTCGTCGCGAGCGCGCGACGAACACGCTGGCGCAGGCGAGTTCCGCTCTCGACGCGGGCAATCCCGACCTCGCCGAGCTGCTGGCAAAGAAGGCACTCGGCTTGAGTCCGGACCTGGTCGGCATCGACGATTTCAACCGCCGCCTGCGCAATTCGCGCCTGTACGCAAGCTTCAGCCCCGGCCAGGTCATCACCGACAAGTTCCTCGATCGCCATGGCGCCGCGCCGCCCGTTGTCGTCATCCCGACCGGGACATTCCTCATGGGCTCGCCGGCGGGCGAGGGCGGCCATCGGCCGGCCGAGGAACCGCAGCGCACGGTGAAGATCGATGCCGGCTTTGCGCTCGCGCGCGACGAAATCAGCATCGGCGAATTTCGCGCGTTCGTCGACGATGCGAATTATCTGACCGACGCCGAGAAGGCCGGCGATTCGAATATCTACGACGAAGAATCCGGCCGCATGATCGACAAGAAAGGCGCGAGCTGGCGCAACGATTACCTCGGCGGCGCCGGCGACGACAACCTGCCGGTGATCCATGTGTCGTGGAACGATGCGAACGCCTACGCGCAATGGCTCAGTGCGCGCACGGGCAAGAAGTATCGCCTGCCGAGCGAGGCGGAATTCGAATATGCGCTGCGTGCCGGATCGACGACACGCTATCCGTGGGGCGACGGCAATCCGCCGCGCGGCGTCGACAACTTCACCGGTGACGGCGATCGCTCGCCGCATCTGAATCGCACCTGGGCCAAGGCGTTCAAACGTTACGAAGACAATTACTGGGGCCCGGCACCGCTCGGCAAGTTCCACGCGAACGCGTTCGGCTTATTCGACATGGACGGCAACGTTTCGGAGTGGGTGGCCGATTGCTGGCATGACAACTACACGCGGGCGCCATCGGACAGCAAGGCGTGGATGAACCCCGGCTGCGCAGAACACGTCGTGCGCGGCGGCTCCTGGGGCAGCGCTCCCGATCAGGTGCGCTCGGCATTTCGCCTCGCCGCGCCATCGGCGACGCGCAGCGCGCGCGTGGGCATACGCGTGGCGCGCGAGCTGTAGCTGCCATCCTCATCGCTGAAGGGGAGCGCCGATGTCAACGGATGCGGGTCAGTTCGCGCTGCAGGCGCGCGAGGAACTGCGCGACGTCTGGCGGACGCCGGCGTTCCTGACGGCAACCGCGCGTCATGCTTTGCCGGTCGCCGGTGCGGCGTGGTTCGGATGGCCGGCGCTGCAGCTCGCGGTCTATTTCGTCATCGAATCGTGGCTGATGCTGTCGCTGTATGCGGCGACCGACCTCTCGTTCAATCCGAAATACGGGGGCCGCGCGCCCAGGGACTTGCGCGAGGCAGTCGTCGCGCCGCTGCCGCAATTTCTCGCCGCGGCCGGATTGATCGGAGTCGTCGTTGGCCTGTTCGGTGGTGTTCTGATCGTCGGCGCGTTCGCACAGGATGAATGGGTGGAGTTCCTGCATGCCGGTTGGCGCGAACCCTCTTTCCTGCTCGGCCTGCTGTTGTTGAGCGCGACGTGCCTGTCCGAGGCGGTGCATTTCGCGCGGCGCATCGCCACACGCACGCCGGCACAGGCGCAGCTCGACGACCTGCGCATTGCCAGCCTTTTTTATCGTGTCGTGTTGCTGTTCATGGTCAGCGGCGCGCTCGGCCTGGCTCGGTTTGCATTTGCGCCGGTACTGTTCGCCATTGCGCTCGGAATCATTTTGACGTTCTTCGAAGGCTTGCCACGCAGCGCCGCCGCTTTGCTCGGTCTGCGCGCGGCGGGCTGACTATATAATTGCCGCTCCGAGATATCGGCGCAGGCCATGAACGCTCCCACCCGCATCGACACCACGCGCACGATCCGCGCTCCACGCGGCACGACGCTGCATTGCAAGAGCTGGCTCAGCGAAGCCGCTTTTCGCATGATCCAGAACAACCTCGATCCGGAAGTCGCCGAGAAGCCCGACGAACTCGTCGTCTACGGCGGCATCGGCCGCGCGGCGCGCAACTGGGAATGCTTCGATGCGATCCTGCGTTCGTTGCAGCAGTTGAATGATGATGAAACGCTGCTGATTCAGTCGGGCAAGCCGGTCGGGATCTTCCCGACGCATGCCGATGCGCCGCGCGTGCTGCTCGCCAATTCCAATCTCGTGCCGGCGTGGGCGACCTGGGAGCACTTCAACGAGCTCGATAAAAAAGGCTTGATGATGTACGGCCAGATGACGGCCGGCTCGTGGATTTACATCGGCTCGCAAGGCATCGTGCAGGGTACCTACGAAACGTTTGTCGAAATGGGGCGCCAGCATTACGGCGGCAGTCTCAAGGGCAAGTGGATCCTTACCGCCGGACTCGGCGGCATGGGCGGCGCGCAGCCGCTCGCGGCGAGCCTCGCCGGCGCGTGTTCGCTCAACATCGAATGCCAGCAGAGCCGCATCGACATGCGTCTGCGCACGAAGTACGTCGACGAGCAGGCCAGGGATCTCGACGATGCGCTCGCCAGAATCAAAAAGTATACAAATGCAGGCAAGGCGGTCTCGATCGCGCTGCTCGGCAACGCGGCAGAAATTCTGCCCGAGATGGTCAAACGCGGCGTGAAACCCGACGCGGTAACCGACCAGACCAGCGCGCACGATCCGGTCAACGGTTATCTGCCGATCGGCTGGAGCGTCGAACAGTGGTTCGAACGGCGCAAATCCGATCCGAATGGCACGCGCGACGCAGCGAAGAAATCGATGCGCGTGCACGTCGAGGCGATGCTCGCATTCCAGAAAATGGGCGCGCCGACGTTCGACTACGGCAACAACATTCGCCAGATGGCGAAGGACGAAGGCTGCGCGAACGCGTTCGATTTCCCCGGCTTCGTGCCGGCCTACGTGCGTCCGTTGTTCTGCCGCGGCATCGGTCCATTCCGCTGGGTCGCGCTGTCGGGCGATCCCGAAGACATCTACAAGACCGATCAAAAAGTAAAAGAACTGATTCCCGATGATCCGCACCTTCACAACTGGCTCGACATGGCCGAAAAGCGCATCAGCTTCCAAGGCCTGCCCGCGCGCATCTGCTGGGTCGGCCTTGGCCAGCGCCACAAGCTCGGCCTCGCGTTCAACGAGATGGTGCGCCAGGGCGAACTCAAAGCGCCGATCGTGATCGGCCGCGATCACCTGGATTCCGGCAGCGTCGCCTCGCCGAACCGCGAAACCGAAGCGATGAAGGACGGCAGCGATGCGGTTTCCGATTGGCCGCTGCTCAACGCGTTGCTCAACACCGCAGGTGGCGCCACGTGGGTCTCCTTCCATCACGGCGGCGGAGTCGGGATGGGTTACTCGCAACATAGTGGCGTCGTCATCGTCTGCGACGGCACAGCGGCCGCCGACAAACGCATCGCACGCGTGTTGTGGAACGATCCGGGCACCGGCGTGATGCGGCATGCGGATGCGGGTTATGAGATCGCGATCCAGTGTGCACGCGAGCAGGGATTGACGTTGCCGATGGATTCCTAGTTGTCGTCGACGCACGGCGCACCTCAAGGTGCGCCGCGTAGCGATCGGCCTACTGGTTTAGCCGATAATTCACCGGCACCTCGATGCTGGCGACGACCGGGCGACCATTGCGCAGTGCCGGGTCAAATTTCCAGCCACGCACCTCCTTGGGTGCCGCGCGATCGAGAATCAGCGAGCCGCTGCGGCCGACGACGCGAGCGTCGGTGACTTGGCCATCCACGTTGACCTGTGCGAGCACGAGAACGGTGCCTTGTTCATGCGCGCGCAGAGCCTGCACCGGATACGTCGGTTTGGGCGGCGTCGCGAGCGTGACTTGGCGATTGCGCGCTTCGACGGCGGGCTTGGATGCGTTGGCGATGTGCCGAGTTTTTGCGGGGTGTGCAGAAGAAGGCGCGGCATCGGCAATGGCGCGCGCACGCGATGCGTCCTGTGGCAGCGGCTTCGTCGACGGTGTCGAGGACGCTGTGCTCGGGGAGCCAGGCGGCGCCGGTTCGACAGGCGCGGACGTCGTATTGCCGGATGGCGGCGCAGTGATAGCAGCTGTGTCCGACTCGGGTTCAGTCTGATAATAGACATAGGCACCCGCGCCAATCACGAGTGCCGCCAATAACCCTGCCACGAGCAACGGGCCGGTGCCTGTCGGGCGCGTGTTGTTTTCGGACGCAGACATTTTCGGCGTCTTGCCATTCACTGCGGCGGAAGGTTGTTCAAGCTGAGCCATGATGCACCTCCTCAATAGTGGGATGTGTCACGAAACCCTGTTTGGGCAAGAGTGGCACGCGGGCGCGCAGGTGACGTTCGAATTTTGTTATCGGAAGAAAAGCGTTCAGGAGGCGTTATCCATAGGGGAGGGATCCAGGCGCGAGCCTTCAGAAGGCGGCGAGTGGACAGTGTCCGCCGATCGGCCAGGTCAGTGCGCTGGGCACCCTGAATACTTGCTTTGAGCGCCCAACAGCGGAATCATGGGCCGCGGGGTTCCTACTTGCGCTGATGGAAACACACATGACGACCATGCGAGTGCTGCTACTTGCCGCGACGCTGCTTCCCTGCGGCTTCTCGGCTGCCCAGACCGAACAGCCGGCGCACAGCAACACGACCGTGTACAAATGCACCGCAGCGGACGGCAGCGTGGCTTTTTCCGGAGCGCCGTGTGCGGACGCGCATAGCACGCAGAAGGTCGTCGATACGTCGGCCGCATTGCGCACCGGCAGTGGCGGTAACACTGGCGATATCTCAGCCAGTGTCAACGATTCCGATTGCCGCAGGCGCGCGCAGACAGCTCAAAGTGCAGAGGACGCAAAACTCGCGGAATCCAAGCGCCACGTCGCCGATTACCAGCAGCAAAAGAGCGAACTCGCGTCGCGCAAGATGTATGCGCCGGATGGCTCCGGCAAACTGGTCGATGATCCCAATGTGGTTCAGATCATCGCCAAACTCGACGAAGCTGCTGCCAAGGAGCGCGAAGTCCAGGGCGTCCTGCAGTCCAGAGCAGCCAGCGCGTACGCAGATGCGCTGAAAGCATGCGATGTGGAAGCGAAGAACGCGGAAGCCGCGAAGAAGGCGGAAGCGGCGAAGAAGGCGCAGGCGCAATCCGACGCGCAAGTGAAATAAACCGGGCACCCACGGCGCGTCGCGCAGGCTTGGCTGCTTGCGCCGAGACGTTGTAAAACGGCGGCGATCCGAACTCGCGATCGACTGCACGTCACCTATCATTACTGCGTACCGGTCAACGTGACCTTTGCAGATATGACAGGGATAATCATGATTCGTCGTACTATTTTTTCCGCTGCGCTGGCACTGACGTCGGCGCCGCTGTTCGCCACGACTTACACGTTCGAGCCCAACTACACACAGGCCGTCGTGCAATGGAACCATCTGGGCTTCTCGACGCCGTCGGCGCAGATTGGCCAGGGCGAGGGGACACTGGAATTCGATGCCGCCGATCCGGCGAAATCGTCGGTGAAGGTGACGATGCCCTTGCGGACACTCAACACGAGTGTGCCGGACCTCGATGATCACCTGCGTTCAGCCGATTTCTTCGACGCCGCAAAATTTCCGCTCGCAACGTTCACGAGCACAAAAGTCGAGAAGGGCAGTGCGCCGGATCAACTGACGGTAACCGGTGATCTGACGTTGCATGGCGTGACCCGGCCAGTCACGCTGGCGGCAAAGATCGTCAGGATCGGCATCAATCCGCGCAACAGTCTGCCGACGATCGGTTTCGACGCGACGACCACGCTCAAGCGCTCGGAGTTCGGCCTCGGCAAGTTCGTGCCGCAAGTCAGCGACGCGATTCCGATGCACATCATCGCGCAGGCGGTCGATGCAAAAGCCAGTGCGGAGCTCGAGAAGATCGAAGCGGCCGAGAAAGCGCGCAACGAAGTCGCGAAACACTAGCGCGGCAAACCGGCGCGTCGCGGTCACTTTCCCGTTACGCGCTGTTTCGCCCGCGCTACCTGTCGCTCGGCCCATCGCTTGAGCACGCGCGCGCGGCGTGCGCCCAACTCGCGATCGCGCACGGCCTCTTCGACGCTGACGAGCAGGGCGTCGACGTTGTCGCGCGGTTCGGCCTTCTGGTCGTGATTGGCGTACCAGACGTCGATCCAGCGATCGCTGCGTTCGCCGAGTGTCATGATCTGGCGAAAGTAATGCGGTTCGTGGTCTTTCAAGCGCAGCCAGTCAAACAGTGCGGCAGCCATCGCGATCGGCATCAGTATCAGGTCGCGCATGGCGCCGAGCAGAAGTTTGAATTGCAGGACGATGACGGCGCGGATCAGCGGTCCGGCTTTGCGTTTGGTTTCCTCGGTCATCCACACAGCGTAAAGGAGTTCGCCCGATGTGTGAACTGTGCTAGTGCGCCGGCTCCGCGAGCAGCCATGCCTCCGCGGACGTGATGTCGCGGAACGTCTTCACGGGAATGCCGCGCGTGTGCGCGACATTCTCGGCCATCTGCATGTTGGCGTCGCTGCGGACTTCGTTGAGTTCGACGTAGGCGGCACGGATGCCGGTGCCGGCGGTTTCATCGCTGCCGGCGGCGATCACCTTGTACAGATCGAGCATGCTCACGCCGGGGCCGTCCAGATGCACGACGGCGAGCACCCTGAACACGGCCAGGCGCAGGCAGGCTTCGCGAATATCCGCTATGTAGCGCGCGATCGTTTCGGTCGAATTGTTGCCTGTGACCGTGACGTACAAATACTTCGGGCGCTGCTCGAACGAGATGCGGTATCGATCCATGCCGGGTCCCCAGAAGACCATGCATCGTCGCGGCCATTCTGCTCCACTGGCTGCGGCTGCGCTACGATTATGCAAATCTCCTCGATGGTGCAAGCGATGAAGTGCAAATTGCTTTCGATTATCGTGCTGTGCGGCATTGCCGGACACTTGCGTGCCGGCGATGCCGCGCCGGACGAGCGCGAAATCCGCCGCGTCGAAGCCGAACTGTGCCGCGCGTTCGAGACAGGCGACGCGGCGACGTTGCGCAAGGACCTCGATAGCACGTTCACGTTGACCAACTCGCACGGCGAAGTGGCCGATTACGCGCAGAACCTGGCTGAGGTAGCGAGTCGTGAGCCGCGCTACGAGATTTTCCGCAATCACGATCAGAAGGTGCGCGTGTATCGCGACGCCGCGATCGTGACCGGCATCACCACGGTCAAGGGCAGTTCCAACGGCGACCCTTTCGCGGCGGATTTTCAGTTCACCGACACCTATGTGCGGCGGAACGGACGTTGGCTGCTCGCGGCGAGCCATGCCAGCCGTCTCGCGCCGAAATGACGTCGAGTCCGCTGGACAACCCGTTCTATGCGTCGCTGCGCAGCCGCCATCGCGATCTGGCGCGCGGCGTCGGCGACGTTCTGCGTTATCCGGCCGAATTTGCGCCGTTTCTCGGTGTCGCCGACAGCGAGGTGGCTGCCGGCGCGGCACTCGATGCCCTGGTTGAGCCCGGGGAGTCGGTTTATCTGATCGGCGTTGCACCGCGCGCGCCGCACGGCTGGGTGCTGGAAAAGTTCGGTCCGCTCGCCCAGATGATCCGCACGGCGCCGCTGGCGGTAATCGATGGTCCGCAGATCATCGAGCTGTCGGACGTACATCGCAGCGACGTACTCGCGTTGACCGCGTTGGTCTATCCGCATTATTTCCGTCGGCGCACGATGGAGCTGGGCCGCTATTTCGGCATCTATCAGGACGGCAGGCTTGCGGCGATGATCGGCGAGCGTCTGGGCACCGACGACACGCAGGAGATGAGCGCGATCTGCACGCATCCGGACTTCAACGGCCGCGGCTATGCGCGTCGCCTCACCGCGTTCCTGACCAACGAGAATCTCGCGCGCGGACGTTTGCCGTTCCTGCACGTGAGCCGCGAGAATCCGCGTGCACTGCGCCTTTACGAGCAGCTCGGCTATGAGCTGCGCGCCAATGTCAGTTTCTTCTCGCTGCGGCGAGAGTCGGTTTAGACGCGTTCGGCGAGCAGCCACTTTTCCGCGGTCGTGATGTCGCGGAACGTGTGCACCGGCAAGCCGCGCGTCATTGCCACATTCTCGGCCAGCATCATGTTCGCGAGGCTGTGATCGAGCAGGTCCACGTAGGCCGCGCGAATGCCGGTTCCGGCAGCTTGGTCGAGACCCGCCGACACGGCTTTGTAGACATCGATCATGCTCATGCCAGGCCCTTGCAGCTCGACGACGAGCAGCACGTTCTTCTGCCCGAGACGGATGCAGGCTGCATGAATGTCACTGAGATAGCGACGGATCGTTTCGCCCGTGTTCGCGCCGCGAACGCTGACGTAGAGATACTGCGGGCGCTCCTCGAAAGCGATCTGGTAGGTGTCCATATCGGCGTCCCCTTGGCGTTGCCGATGCGAACAATTGTCCTCCTTCATATCGCGACACGCTACTGTTCACGACGAGCGAGTGATACGATTTTGCCGCCCAATGGGGCGCACGAGGAAGGAAACGTCATGAGCAAGGGTTTGAACCAGAAGAAAGACGCGAAGAAGAAGCCGGCCAAGTCGCTGAAAGAAAAACGCGCCGAGAAACAGGCGAAGAAAGCCGGCAAGTAGCCGTTACGGCTGCAGGCGTTCGAGCAGCGCCATTGCCGCCGCCGGATTGCGTTCCTTCGCCGCGCTGATGAAGTAGAGGTACACATCGCGCGGCGTATCCGCAGCGGCGGATGCTTCTTTCGCTACGTGCGGCAGATCGGCTGGCGCGGCGCCGCTCGCCCACGCGCGTGCGCGCGCGGCCCACGCGTCGAGTTCCGTCGAATCGTAGCCGGTGGCGATCTCCGCCCGGCTGCGCATCAGGCGCGCATAGACGAAGTCGCCGGTGAGATCGGCGAACGATGGGTAATCGGGCGAATCGGTAAACACGGTCGGCAAGCGGTGCGCTCGCGCCAGCGCGAGATATTCCCGGCACATGAAACTTTCATGGCGCACTTCGAGCACATGGCGCAACGGCAGTCCGTTGAGTTCGCGCGGCAGCAAGTCGAGGAAGGCCGCGAAATCGTCGCGTTCGAAGCGCTTGTACGGCGGGAATTGCCAGGAAATTGGTCCGAGCCGGTCGCCGAGTTCGGCGATGCCGCCGAATACGAAGCCTTTGATGCGCCGGCCTGCGTTCGCGAGTACACGCTCGGCCGTTGCGTCTTTCTGCGCTTTGAGCGCGAATAGGAAACCTGCCGGCGTTTCGCGCTGCCATTTCGCATACGTGGCCGGCGTCTGCCCGCGATAGTAAGTGCTGTTGATCTCGATCGACGTGACGTGGCGGCTGGCGTATTCCAGCTCGCGCTTCTGCGGCCACTTCGCCGGATAAAAATTGTTCCGCCACGGCGCGAATAGCCAGCCGCCAATGCCGGCGCGGATGCGTCCGCTTGCCGGCATCAATGCGCGACCGCTGCTTCGCGCATGCGCGTGCCCGCTCGAGCAAGCAGCTGCTCGATGTTCGTGCCGTCTTCGGGACAGCGGGCGATGCCGAAAGCCGCCGTGATGCCGAGCACATGCACGCCAATCGCGGTGCTCAGTCTGGCTAGCAGTTTGCTTTCCTCGTCGGCGCCGATGCGCGGCGTCAGCAACATGGCATAACGATCGTCGCCGACGCGCGCGATCATGTCGTCGCCGCGCGCACACGTGCGCAGACGCGTGGCGATGGCCTTGCGCAAAACATCGCTCAGGCACGGCAGCTCGATCAGCACGACGACGAGATCGGCATGCGCATCGAGGTGCAGGGCTTGCACCAGATCGTCGACACAGCGACGGTTTGGCAAGCCGGTGAGTTCATCGTGCGTTTCGACATAGGAATGCATGAGCGCCCTCCCGCACGTCCATTCTAGAACAGCCGATGACGCGCGGGTACTTGGCCACCGCCGGCGTTGCGCCTATCCTTCGCTCATGCCCAGAGTCGTTCTTGCGTCCGCCTTGTCGCGCTGGCTGCCCGCGTCCGCGGACATGCCGTCGCAGGACACTGCGCTCGACGTGCCGGGCGCGCGGCTCGACGAGGTGCTGGCTGGCGTGTTTGCGCGTTTTCCGAACCTGCGCGGCTATGTGCTCGACGAACATGGTGCGGTGCGCCACCACGTCGCGGTATTCGTCGACGGCACCGCGATCGCGGACAAACGCAAGCCGACGCAGGCGCTGGGGGAACGCTCCGAAATCTACGTCATGCAGGCTTTGTCCGGAGGGTAGACGTGTCCAATACGCTGCTGATTTCCACGCGCAAGGGATTGTTCGTCGTCGAGCGCAGCCACGGTGAATGGAACGTCGCGCGCACGCATTTCCTCGGCGACAACATCGCGCTGACTTCAATCGACGCGCGCGACGGCAGCTGGTACGCGGTGCTCGATCTGGGGCATTTCGGCAACAAGCTGCAGCGTTCGACCGATCAGGGCAATACCTGGGCGGAGTGCGCGGTGCCGGCATTCAGCGAAGGCGACCAGGTGATCACCGGCGACGGCAAGCCGCCGGTACCGGCGGCGCTGCGCCTGATCTGGTCGCTGGAGGCGGGTGGGGCAGACCAGCCCGGGCGTCTTTGGGCCGGCACGATCCCGGGCGGCCTGTTCCGCTCGGACGATTCCGGCGCGACCTGGCAGCTCGTGCGCTCGCTGTGGGACATCGAAGAACGCAAGCAGTGGTTCGGCGGCGGTTTCGATCAGCCGGGCATCCACAGCATCTGCATCGATCCCGACGATGCGCGCATGGTCCGAGTCGGAATTTCCACCGCCGGCGTTTGGGGCAGCAACGACGATGGCGCGAGTTGGCATCAATGCGCGCAAGGCATGCGTGCCGAGTACATGCCGCCGGAGCGTGCACGTGATCCGAACGTGCAGGACGTGCACCATCTCGTGCAATGCCGCGGCAAGCCGAACGTGTTCTGGGCGCAGCATCACAACGGTGTGTTCCGACATGATGGCGGCGACTGGCAGGAAATCATCAACGTATCGCCGTCGGTATTCGGCTTCGCCGTCGCCGTGCATCCGCGCGATGGCGATACCGCGTGGTTCGTGCCGGCGACCAAGGACGTCAAGCGCATTCCGGTCGACGGAAAAATCGTCGTCGCGCGCACGCGCGACGGCGGCAAAAGTTTCGAGGTGTTGCGCAACGGGTTGCCGCAGAACAACGCGTACGATCTCGTGTTGCGCCATGCATTGGCCGTCGACGCGAGCGGCGATCGCCTCGCGTTCGGATCGAGCACGGGCGGCGTATGGATCAGCGAAGATCAGGGCGATTCATGGCGTGGGCTCGATGCACGCCTGCCGCCCGTCTACGCGGTGACGTTCGCCGGCTGATTCAGCAGCTGCGTCGCCGCGCGCCGCTGCAGCTGTCCGCGCAACAGCCACAGGCTGACGAGCGCCTGTAGCGTGACGCTCGTGATCGAGATCATCCATACGTGATGCAGCTCGAACCCGGGCTGCCGCGACCACCAGAGCACCGGCAGCGCGAACGTGAGCAGGCGCGAGGCGCTGCTGAGCAGGGCCGGCACGGTGTTGCCGAGTGCCTGGAACATGCCCGAGCACGTGAATACAACGCCCTGTGCGACGAAATTCCACGAGATGTACTTCAGGAATTCCGCGGCGACTGCGATTACGGCTGCGTCCTGCGTGAAGCCGCGCGCGAACCAGTCCGGCTTGATCTGGCAGATCAGTGTCAGCGCCAGCATGATGACGCTACCGATGGCAATCGACGAGCGGAACGTCGCGCGCACCCGATCGAGCAGACCGGCACCGACGTTCTGTCCGGCGACCGGCGAGGTAGCGAATGCGAGTGCCATCGCCGGCAGGAAAATCGCCTGCATGATGCGGCCGCCGACGCCGAAGCCGGCCTGCGCCGATGCGCCGAAGTCGCGGATCACCGCATAAATCACCGCCATGTAGACGAACATCAGCGCGAACTCGCCGCCGGCCGGCAGGCCGATGCGCAGGATGCGATTCCACTGCGCCGGCTGCGGCGCCGCGAGCGCCACATCGAAACGCACGAATTTCTCGAGCTTGACGAAGTAGAGTGCGAGCATCACGACGCCGCAAGCAATCGCGATCGTCGAGGCGAGCCCGGCGCCGGCGACGCCGAGCGCGTGCCCCGTGCCCCAGCCGGCGATCAGCACCGGGGCGAGCACGGCATTGATGATGACGGTGAGCACCTGCACGATCATCCCGGGCTGCGCGAGGCCGGTGCCGCGCAGCGCCGAGCCCATCGCCACGAGCGCGAATTGCAGCGCGAGGCCCGGCAGGTACCAGTTGAGGTAATCGATGCCGGCTGTTTGCGTCGCCGCGTCAGCAGCAAGTGTGTGCATGTATGCGCCGAGCGCAGGATAACCGATCAACAATGTGGCGAGCGCGCATACGAACGCAATGGCGAGGCTCTGGTTGAAGACGAGATTCGCGTCGGCGTGATCCTTGCGCCCGACGGCCTGCGCGATCAGCGTCGTCGTGCCGACCGCGAGCACCTGGGTCGCCGCCATCACGACGAACATGAGGTTGCCGCCGGCGCCGACGCCGGCAATCGCCGTGTCGCCGAGCCGCGCCACGAAGTACAGGTCGACGAGCAGGTACAGCGTCTGGAACAGCATGCCGATCATGATCGGCACCGCCATGCGGATCAGATGCTGGGTGATGGAGCCTTTGGTCATATCCTGCATGGCGCGAGTCTCCTGCTCAAGGCGCGCAAGTTACCACCGAGCGCCGCGCAAAGTCATTGCCGAGTCGCAGCCGTTGCGGATGACAACTGTCAGGTATTGAGTTGCCGGGCACGATGCCAATATCGGCAGCATGATCGACGCCTGCGAAATCCGGCTCGCCGTGCCGACCGATGCCGCGCGCATCGCCGCGATGTCGCGCGACTACGTCGAGAATGGCCTGCGTTGGGGCTGGACACCGATGCGTGTGGCCCACAGCATTCGCAATCGTGCGACGAACGTTGCCGTAGCCGAATGCGACAACGAGCTCGCCGGCTTCGGCATCATGCAATATCTTGACGACGACGCGCACCTGCTGCTGTTCGCGGTCAAGCCCGAATTCCGACGCCGCCGGATCGGTTCGAGCTTGCTGGAATGGCTCGAAAGCACGGCAAATACGGCAGGTATCGAGCTGATTTTCCTGGAGACCCGCACAACGAATACCGTCGGACGTCAGTTCTACTTTGCGCGCGGTTATCGCGAACTGGCCGTACTGCCGCGTTACTACGGCAGGGAAGACGCCGTGCGGATCGGCAAGGATCTCGGCAGCCTTACAGCTGCACGATCGGTTTGAAGCCGCCAAAAAACATGCGCTTGCCGTCGATCGGGCTCGCCTTCATGGCTTTGGCCACGCGCGGGTCGGACATGGCCGCTTTGTTGATGCGGTCGCGCTCTTTGCGGGATTCGTACACGACCCATGAAAACACCACGATTTCGTCCGGCTTGAGCTTCACGGCTTGTGGAAACGAGGTGACCTTGCCGGGCTTGACGTCATCGGCCGCACATTCGGTCCACGCCAGCGCTCCGTGTTCACGCCAGACTTTGCCGAATGTGCGCGACATGCGCTTGTACGCGGCAAGATTTTTCTTGGGAACTGGAACCACCATGCCATCAATGTAGCTCATACGTCCTCCTTGGTTTGTGCGGGGGGATTGTAGAGCGACGCCGCAAGAAAAAAAGCCCGCCTGGCGGCGGGCTTTTGAATGCAGCTCTGGCGACTGTTTACAGGCGGCAGCTGTCGAAGCCGTTGGAGAACACCAGTTCGGGGTTCGGTGCCGTAACATTGAATGTCGCGCTGTTGGCGTGCGTATCCGCCGCGCTGTCGTCGGCGCGCACACTCAGGCCCGAGTAGGTGTTGTAGAAGATCGGCCCGACATTGCTGAACGTCGCGATGCCGCCGGCGACCGTCACCGGACCGAAGAACACCGGGTCGCCGCAGGGCTGGGTGGTCAGGCTCAGCGTGACTTGCGTCGAGTTGTCGGCGGACTTCAGCGTGTTCGTGGTGTCTTGATGAATCGAGACCGTCACCGTAGCCAGGCGCTTCCCGACGAGGATGCTGGCCGGTCCGGAGTCAACGACCAGGTGGTAGCCGCTCGGCGCGCTCGTCGTATGCGCCTGGTCGGCCCCGCCTGCGGAGTAGTTGACATCGCCACTGTAGGCGGCGTGGATGGTCACCGGGCCCGGCACGGTGAACGTCACGATGCAGCTGCCTTTGCCCAACGCCGAAAGCGCTGCGATGTTGCAGGTCGGGTTGCCGACGCCCGTCGTGACCGCGACGCTGCCGGTCGGCACGGCACCCGGCCCGCTGACCGTAACGAATACGGTGACCGGATCGTTCACCTGCGAGGGATTGGCGACCTGCGAGATCGTCACGCTGGCCGAAGCCGGATTCGTCGTGTGCGACAACGGCGCCGATGCCGAGCCACTGAAGTTGCCGTCACCGGCGTAGGTGGCCGTCACGTTGTGCGTGCCGGTCGACGTGAACGCGATCGTGCAGGAAATCGCCGGCAGCAGGATCGAGCAGTTCTGCGTGCCATTGCTCACGCTGATCGTACCGCTCGGCGTGCCCGCGCCTGGCGCGGTGACGAGCACGTGCGAGGTGAACGTCACGGTCTGACCGACCACTGACGGCTGGATGTCCTGCGACAGATTCGTCGTGGTCGCCGCCTTGGTGACGGTGTGCGTGAACGTCGGCGACGCTGGCGAAGCGTTGTAGTTGCCGTCGCCGTTGTATGTGGCCGTGATCGAATGCGCGCCGACACTGAGCGTAGTCGTGTTCAGCGTGGCGGTACTGCCGCTCAATGCCACGCTGCTGAGCGGGGTCGCGCCGTCGAAGAAGCTGACATTGCCCGTCGGCGTGCCGCCACCGGGCGTGGTGACGTGCACCGTCGCGACGATCGCCGCATTCTGGCCGAACACGGTCGGCGTGTTCGAGTTGACCGTCACGGTGGTCGCGGCTTTGCTGACCACGTGCGCCGTGGCTGGCGCCGAGGTGGATGGCGCGTAACCATACGTGGCTGGGTTGACCGATGGATCCGCGGCAAAGCTTGCCGTGTAGTTGTACGGACCCACGGCGTTGAAAGTGAGCGGGCACGTGTACGGTGGCGCCGAGAGCGACATGTCGATCGTGCAGGTTGGATCTGCGCCCACGCCGTCGCTGACGGTCAGGATTCCGGTCGGAGCTGCTGCGTTCACATCCAGCGTGACACCGGCCGGTGGAGTCGCGGCGACGCTGACCGTGGCGGTTACCGACTGGCCGACTACGGAGGACGGATCGGGCGTGAATGTCAGCGTCGTGGTGGTCGGTACCTGCAGAATGAGTTCCTGCGGGATCGGGCTTGCCGAGGCGCCGCCGAACAGCGAATCGCCGAGGTAACTGACGTTAATATCCGCCAAACCGGCGATGTCCGAATTCATCGTGCACGTGCCTTGCGCGCTGACGAGTTGCACCGATCCCGTGCCGTGACCGGCCGGCGGCAGCACGGTGTCGGCGCAGCCGCCACCGTTGCCGTCATCCACATTCACAAAGCCGGTGGGCGTGTCGGTGCCGATCTCAGCCGCGACCGTGAAGTGCACCGTGTAGTCCTGGCCGGCATACGCGGTGCCGGGGCCGCTGACGGGCTGCGTGGGCGGGGTGGGACTCGTAATCGTTGCGTTGACCACCGCCGTTTCGTTCACCAGAAATACGTAGGAGGCGCCATTGCCGCTCGCGGTGCCACTCGGAACGGCGTTCGGTGCGCCGACCAACGCGCGGCCGGCATCCATGGCGACGCTCGTGCCGAAGTTGTCGCCAATCGCGTTGCCGAGCGTCGGCACGAGATGGTCGATTTCCTGGTAAGCACCGCCGACGCCGGTGGGCGCATAGACGTAAGCCTTGCCGCCGCCGATCAGGCTGCCGGTTTGCGGCGCGCCGACGACAACGACCGAGCCCGAAACGGCGACGGAGGCACCGAAATGATCGCCGACCAGGCCATCACTGGCGGTAAGGGTGCCAGTCAATGAAAACGACGTGCCGCTGCGCGTGTAGACATACGCGAACCCCTTGCCGCCGTTTGACGCCGGGCCGTCCACTCCGAACACCGCCGTGTTGCCGTTGAGTGCAACGGAAGCGCCCATGCGATTGTTCAGCGTGGCGCTTGGATTGAGGTATTGCGTCTTGCGCCAGCGATTGCCGTTGCGTATGAAGATGAACACCGAGCCGGCGTTGGCGTGCGCGTTGCCGTGATCGTCGTCCGGTGCGCCGATTGCCGCGGTGTTGCCCGACAGGGCGACCGACCAACCGATGTGATCGCCGGCTTTGGCCGGTCCGGTCGTGATGGTGAGGGATGACTGCAGCTGCCACGCAGCCGCGATGCTGTTGTACGCGAACGCGTAGGCTGCGCCGACCGCCACCTTGCCGCCGACAGTCGCGAAGGGCGCGCCGACGAGCACGGTGAGTCCATCCATCGACACGGAGTTGCCGAACTTGTCGCCGGCGATGCCGCCGACGCGCGTCAGATAGGCCGTTTGCGTCCAGGTACTGCCGCTGCGATTGAAGACATAAGCTGCACCGGCACTGCTGTTGCGCCCGGCTGCGCCGATTGCCACGTTGTCACCGGAGACGCTGACCGAGGCGCCGAACAGATCGCCCGCGGCACCCGCGTTGGCTCCTGTGGCGGTGATCGTCGCTTGAAACGTCCAGGTGTGCGTGCCTGGCGTACGCACGTAAACATCCACTTGACCGGTATCGGAACTGGCGTGTGGCGCGCCGACCACGGCGGTATTTCCGGATATCGATACGGACGACCCGGCCTGCGCCGCAGGTGTCGTCATGAACAGTTCCGCTTCCTCGTTTACCGTAACTGGCGGCGGCGGTGCGGCGAGCACCGGCGAGACGAACGCAAAAGCGGCGAGTGAGGCCGCCAGAAAGCGAGCAGCGCGCAAAGCAATCATAATCAACACCCCTAGACGAAACGTGGAAATTTCGACCCCATCGGCTTTATCGACCCGCTCAGTAGAGAGCGGGCTAAAACCGTGACACAAATCACATTATTGCAAGCAGTTTATATGCCAGCAATCATTTTTACGAACTTCATCGAGCGCACGCCGAAATCGGGCTTTTTGCAACGCTTGCAGTACAGAACGGCGGGCCCGATTCGGCAAAACCAGAGGATCCAACAGTCCAACAGGGCTTGTCAGGCCGCGCGGCAAACGTGAAACTTCGTGTTTGTCGATATCCGAGGGGACGGCGCGATGGCCCAGTTCGAATTGTTCAAACGTCTCTTCGGCGGCGGCGGCGCGTCGGAGCGGCGCGAAAAACCACGCGTCAATGCCCGTGAAGGCACGCGCATGCTGATCATCGACGACTCACCGACGATCGTGGCGATGCTGCGCAAATTCCTGCAGCAGAACGGCTACCTGACCTTGGAAGCCGGAGATGCGGAGCAGGGCATCGAGGTCGCGCGGGCGGAACGGCCAGACATGATATTTCTCGATATCGTGCTTCCGGGCATGAACGGTTTTGCCGCTCTGCGTCAGTTACGGCGCGATCCGGTCACCCGTGAGATCCCGATCATCATGATCAGCGGCAACGAACAGGCCACGGAACAATTTTATGCACAGCGCATCGGCGCGGACGACTTCATGAAGAAACCGTTTTCGCGCTCGGAAGTGTTCGCGCGCATCGAGCGCCTGCTCGATGCCGAACAAGTGCCGAAACGACCGGCGCCTCCGCCAATCGTGGCACCGCCTGCGCTGCGCTGAGGCCACGCGAGCATGGATGCGCGCCGCGCCAGCCGTTGTGCAGTTATCGCGATAATCGCGCTCGCGGGTTGCGCGCGCATCGCGCGCCCGCCGGGGCCGTCGGAGCCGCAAGGGCCGCCTGCGGCACCCGCCACGCGTTATGAGATCGTCCAGGGGCGCAATGCACAGCTCGTCGCCCGCCTGCGCTCCGCGCCTGCACCTGCGCAGCCGGAAGTCAGCGAGGGTCATTCGCCGCAAGGCGACGAAAACGTTCTGCGCGTACAAGGTTACGTGCAGATCGGCATTGGCCATTTTGTCGAACGCGATCCCCTGCGTGCGCGCGAGCAGGCCGAACGAAAGGGTCGAGAAGTCGGTGCCGACAAGGTATTGATCTATGCGCCGACAGACGACGCCGTGTTGGCCGCGACTTACTACGTGCGCCTGCATCTGCCGTTCGGCGCCAATTTCCGCGATCTGACGCCCGAGGAGCGCGACCGGCTCGGCGCGCCCGGCGTGCAGATCGGTGAAGTCGTCGGCGCCACGCCGGCCGCGAAAGCGAATCTGCTCGAAGGTGATTTCGTGCTCAAATTCAATCATCAGCCGGTGCTGGACAAGCCCTCGTTCCAGGGTTTGCTCGAACAGCACATGGGACAGCGCGTGACATTGACGATCCGCCGCGACGGCAGCACGATCGAGCGCGTCGTGCGGCTCGGCACGTTGGAACACTGAAGGGGAGTGGAATGAAGCGGATCGCATTCGGCGTGCTGGTTGGGCTGGGCCTGGGCGCGATCGCGCACGCCGGCCCTGCAGAAAAGAAACCGCCGACCATGGCCGATGTCCTCGCTGCCGCGAAGCCCTCCGATTGGCACGCGCTCGATCCGCAGAACACGCTGTATCTGGAATTGGCCAGCGGCCGCGTCGTCATCGAACTCGCGCCGGCGTTTGCGCCCAAGCATGTCGCCAATATCAAGACGCTCGTGCACGAGAAGTATTTCGACGGGCTGGCTATTCTGCGTGCGCAGGAAAATTACGTCGTGCAGTGGGGCGATCCGGACAGCGACGACAAGGCCAAGCGGCGTTCGTTCGGCAGCGCGCAGGAAAAACTCAAGGCCGAGTTCACAATTCCAGCAAGCAAGAATTTGCCTTTTACACTTCTGCCGGATCGCGACGGCTACGCCGCGCAGACCGGCTTCTCCGGCGATTTTCCCGCGGCGCGCGATGCCAAGGGGAATGTTGCCTGGATGACGCATTGCTATGGCACGCTCGGCGTCGGCCGCGACCTGGATGTGGATTCCGGCAGCGGCGCGGAACTCTACGTCGTGATCGGAGCCTCACCGCGCTGGCTCGACCGCAACATTACGGTGGCCGGACGCGTCGTGCAGGGAATGGAATTGCTGTCGACGCTGCCGCGCGGCACCGGCGCGCTCGGATTCTACGAAAAACCCGAGCAGCGCGTTCCGATCAAATCGATCCGGCTTGCTGCGGATGTGCCGGACAAGGAACGCACGAATCTCGAAGTGCTGCGCACCGATACGCCGACATTCGCCGCACTGATCGAATCGCGTCGCAATCGGCGCGAAGAGTGGTACAAGGTGCCGGCCGGCTACATCGACGTGTGCAGCGTGCCGATTCCGGTGCGCCTTATCGGCGCGACCGCGAAGTAGCTTTCGGCTCCGTCGCGTGGGCGCGGATGAATTCGCGCACTTCCGGATAGACCACATCGCGCCAGCGGCGCCCGCTGAAAATCCCGTAGTGGCCGGCGCCTTTGACGGTCAGATGGCGCTTCGCGTTCTTCGGCAATCCTGTACACAAATCATGAGCGGCCTGGGTCTGGCCGAGGCCGGAGATATCGTCAAGCTCGCCTTCGATCGTGAACAGCGCGCCGGTCTTGATGTCTTCGGGCGCCACGCGCTGGCCGGCGACGTGCCACGTGCCGCGCGGCAATGCGTGCTCCTGGAATACGGTCTTGACCGTGTCGAGGTAGTACTCCGCCGGCATGTCGAGCACGGCGTTGTACTCGTCGTAGAACTTGCGGTGCGCCTCGGCGTCTTCCAGATCGCCGCGCAGCAGGTCTTCGTAGAAATCCCAGTGCGATTGAAAGTGCCGGCTGGGATTCATCGCCATGAAGCCAGTGTGTTGCAGGAAACCCGGATAGACGCGCCGACCAGAGCCGGGGTAATTCGGCGGCACATCGTGGATCACGTTTGCCTCGAACCACGACAGCGGTTGCGTGGTGGCGAGGTCGCTCACGCGCGTGGGCGACAGACGCGTGTCGATCGGCCCGCCCATCATCGTCATCGTGCGCGGCGTGACTTCGCCGTTGCTGGCCATCAGCGAAATCGCCGCGAGCACCGGCACGGTCGGTTGACAGACGCTGATCACGTGCAGGTCTTGCGCGCCGATATGGCGAATGAATTCCTGGATGTAGGCAACGTAATCGTCGAGATGGAACGGTCCGGCTGCAGCCGGCACCATGCGCGCATCGACCCAGTCGGTAATGTATACTTTGTGATCCCGCAGCAAAGTGCGCACGGTGTCGCGCAGCAGCGTGGAATGATGACCTGACAACGGCGCGACCACGAGGACGCGCGGATCGTTCTTGAGTTGCCGCAGGGTTTCGAATTCATCGCTGAAGCGCTTGAAGCGCAGCAGGTTGCAGAACGGCTTGGCCAGGGCGATCTGTTCCTGGATCGGTACCGAGTGCCCGCGTGTCTCGACGGCGGCGATATTGAACGCGGGTTTTTCGTATTCCTTGCCGATGCGGTACAACAGTTCGCAATTGGCCGCCGTGCGCTGCGCGCCGGGCAGGTGCGACAGCCAGCTATCCGGCGAGGAGAACATGCGCGAGGCGGCATCCGACCAAGCCACCAGCGGATTCAGCATCACGCGATTGAGTTCGTGCAATTGATAGAGCATCGCAAATCCCGCAAGATGAAAACGTTTTCAGCATTGTGCTCGATTTTGTGATGCAGTGCGACATTTGCAAGCGCCGCGGAGATAAATGTGACGACCATCACACCTTCAGGGGTCATCTACCATCCGTTTCAGGCCATTCCGGGTCTGCCGTTTTCCGAGCTGGTCGAAGTCGGTGAACTGTTCTTTCTCTCCGGACAGATCGGCTCGGGTGCGGACGGCAAAGTGGTCGCGGGTGGAATTGCCGCGGAGACACGGCAGGCTCTGGACAACATTGCCGCGGTGCTGGAGCGACACGGTTCGTCGCTTTCGCGCGTCGTCAAAGTCACGGTGATGCTCGCCGACATGGCTGAGTGGCCGTCGATGAACGCGGAATACGTGAAGTATTTCGAGCAGCATCTGCCGGCGCGCAGCGCTTTCGGCTGCAATGGCCTGGCAATGGGCGCCCGTCTCGAAATCGAGTGCATCGCGTTACGCGGTTGATCCTTCTCAGCTGCGGCATCGGCGAGTAGACTCGACGCGTTGGCGTTGCCCGGAGAGCTAGTGAAGCCTACTGACATTCGCGTTCCCGACTACTTCCACAAAGTTGTCGATTGCCAATGGGCCTGTCCCGCCCACACGCCGGTTCCTGAATACATCCGTTTGATCGCCGCTGGGCGTCATTCCGACGCCTATATGGTGAACTGGAAATCGAATGTGTTCCCCGGGATTCTCGGCCGCACTTGCGACCGCCCATGTGAACCGGCCTGTCGGCGCGGTCGCGTGGAAGAGAGCAATGGCGAAAAGCCCGAACCGGTTGCGATCTGTCGTCTCAAACGCGTTGCCGCCGACAACAAAGATGCCGCCTCGGTTCGCGCGCAAATGCCCAAGCCGGCCGCGCGCAAGAACGGTAAGCGCATCGCTTGCGTCGGCGCCGGCCCGGCATCGCTTACCGTCGCGCGCGATTTGGCGCCGCTCGGTTATCACGTCGTGGTATTCGAGGCGGACCAGAAAGGCGGCGGCTTCATGCGTACGCAAGTACCGCGATTCCGCCTGCCCGAAGCCGTGATCGACGAGGAGGTCGGCTACATTCTCGACCTCGGTGTTGAATTCCGCGGCGGCCAATGCATCGAGTCGATGAAGAGTCTGCTCGCGCAGGAGTTCGACGCGATCTTCGTCGGCAGCGGCGCACCGCGCGGACGCAACCTGGAGATTCCGGGCCGCAAGGAAGCCGCCGCGAACATTCATATCGGCCTGGACTGGCTGGCCTCCGTGTATTTCGAGCACGTGAAGTCCATCGGCAAACGCGTGATCGTGCTCGGCGGCGGCAACACGGCCATGGATTGCTGCCGCTCGTCGCGTCGGTTGGGCGGCGAGGACGTGAAAGTGATCGTGCGTTCCGGCTTCGAGGAGATGAAAGCCTCGCCGTGGGAAAAAGAAGACGCAATGCACGAAGGTATTCCGATTCTCAATTACCTCGTGCCGAAGACGTTCGAGCACCGCGATGGAAAACTCATCGGCATGACGTTCGAGAAGGTGCGCGCCGAGCGCGATGCCAAGGGCAGACGCCAGCTCGTGCCGAGCGGCGAACCCGATCAATTCGTCGAGTGCGACGACGTGCTGATCGCGATCGGCCAGGAAAACGCGTTCCCGTGGATCGAAAACGATGCAGGCATCGCGTTCGATGAATGGCATATGCCGGTTGTCGACAAGGTCACGATGCAGTCGTCGAATCCGAAAGTGTTTTTCGGCGGCGATGCGGCGTTCGGGCCGAAGAACATCATCTGGGCCGTTGCGCACGGTCACGATGCGGCGGTCTCGATCGACAAGATGCTCAGTGGCGAGAACATTCGCGAACGGCCGGAACCGGGCGTCAGCCTCATCTCGCAGAAGATGGGAATCCACGAATGGAGTTACGACAACGATATCTCCAATGATGTGCGTTATGCCGTACCGTGGCGCGAGAAAGCGCAGACGCTGAAAAGCATCAAGATGGAAGTCGAGCTTGGTTTCGACACGGCCACGGCATTCAACGAGGCGCAGCGGTGTCTGAATTGCGACGTGCAGACCGTGTTTACGAAAGACGTGTGCATCGAATGCGATGCTTGCGTGGATATCTGCCCGATGGATTGCATCAGCTTCACCGCCAACGACGGCGAATCGGAATTGCGCACCCATCTCACGGCGCCTGCGCTGAATCTCACGCAGGCGCTCTACGTTTCGGACGTGCTGAAAACCGGCCGGGTGATGGTCAAGGACGAAGACGTCTGCCTGCACTGCGGACTATGCGCCGAACGCTGTCCGACCGGCGCGTGGGACATGCGCAAGTTCCTGCTCGAAATGACGCATGCCGGCCCGGGCTGCCACAAGCATGCGAAGCGTGAAGCCGCATGAAACCGATCACCGCCGTCAACGATTTCGTCGTCAAGTTCGCCAACGTCAACGGTTCTGGCTCGGCGTCGGCCAACGAGCTGTTCGCGAAAGCGATCCTGCGCATGGGCGTGCCGGTCAGCCCGCGCAATATTTTTCCGTCGAATATCCAGGGTCTGCCGACGTGGTATGAAGTGCGCGTGACCGAACGCGGGTGGCTCGGTCGACGTGGCGGCATCGACTTGATGGTGGCGATGAATCCGCAGACCTGGGATGCCGATTTGAAGGAGATCGAGCCCGGCGGTTATCTGTTTTACGACAACACGCGCCCGCTGCCGCCGTCGAAGTTCCGCGACGACATTCACGTCATCGGCATGCCGCTCACGGCAATCTGCAATCGCACATACGCCGATGCGCGCCAGCGCCAGCTGTTCAAGAACATCATGTACATCGGCGCGCTGTCCACGTTGCTGGAAATCGATCCGGCCGTGATCGAAAAACTGTTCGCCGAGCAATACAAAGGCAAGGAGAAGCTGCTCGACTCCAATGTCAAGGCGCTGCATCTTGGCCGCGACTACGCGAAGGGACATTTGCAGCACCCGCTCGGCATTCGCGTGCGGCGCGCGGATGCCATCGGCGACCGCATCTTCGTCGAGGGCAACGCCGCTGCGGCGTTGGGCTGCGTGTACGGCGGCGCGACCGTGTGCGCGTGGTATCCGATCACGCCATCCTCGTCGCTCGCCGAAGCATTCCAGAAATATTGCATGAAGTACCGCGTCGATCCGGAGACGCAGGAGAACAAGTTCGCGATCGTACAGGCCGAAGATGAGATCGCCTCGATCGGCATGGTCGTCGGCGCCGGCTGGAACGGCGCGCGCGCGTTCACGACGACCTCGGGCCCAGGCATATCGCTGATGAACGAATTCATCGGGCTTGCCTATTTCGCCGAGATTCCGGTGACGATCATCGATGTGCAGCGCGGCGGTCCATCGACCGGCATGCCCACACGCACGCAGCAGTCCGACGTGCTTGCGTGCGCGTACGCATCGCACGGCGACACCAAACATGTGCTGCTGTTTCCGCAGGATCCGCACGAATGTTTCGAGTTTTCCGCGCAGGCGTTCGACCTTGCCGATCGCCTGCAGACGCCGATCTTCGTCATGACCGATCTTGATATCGGCATGAACCAGCGCTTGTGCGCACCGTTCGCGTGGGACGATGCGCGCGTCTACGATCGCGGCAAGGTCATGACGGCGGAAGAACTCGAAGCCGGCAAGGATTTCGGCCGTTACAAGGACGTCGATGGCGATGGTATTCCCTGGCGGACGTACCCCGGCACGCATCCGGACAAGGGTGCGTATTTCACACGCGGCACCTCGCGCGATCCCTATGCCCGCTATTCCGAGCGCGGCCCGGATTACGTCTACAACGTGCAGCGGCTGCTGAAGAAATTCGACACGGCAAAAGCGCTGGTGCCGCAGCCGATCGTGCGCACCGCGAACCAGAAGACTCGCTTCGGCGCGATCTATTTCGGTTCGACAAGCCCGGCGATGGACGAAGCAATTGCCGCGCTCGAAGCGGATGGACTGCACCTGGACACTCTGCGTGTGCGCGCGTTTCCGTTCCCTGACAGCGTGGCCGAATTCATCGCCGCCCACGACACCGTGTTTATCGTCGAACAGAACCGCGATGGCCAGTTGCGCTCGCTCGTCGTCAACGAGTTCGGCATCGATCCGGCGAAGCTGGCGGCCGTGCTGCACTACGACGGCACGCCGATCACGGCGCGCTTCATTGCCGGCGCGATTGGCGAGCGCATGGACGCGGCGAAGGTCGCTGCGATCGGCAAGGGCAAAGTGGCATGAACATGCCGATGGACCTCGCCAACGTGATTTCGATCGCCACCGGTCTTGTTGTGCTCGGCGCGTGCGTGCTGTTCTGGTTGCACAGCGGGACGACGTGGGTGCTTTTGGCGTTGGCCGGGCAGGCCGTATCCGTGCTGTGCCGACTGCTGCTGTTCGTACCGGACGTGTTCGCACAATTTCCGATGATCCGGTTGGTCTGGCCGTTGGGCGCATTCGTATTCGCCATCGGCTTGGCCGGACACGCGTGGACCGAATACGAGGCCTCGCCGAGAGGTGCGAAACCATGACCTACATAGCCAAGCCGAAACTGCATCATCCCACGCTCGCCTGCAACGCGATCGGCTTCACGCGTCGCGATTACGAAGGCAAGATTTCCACATTGTGTGCCGGTTGCGGACACGATTCGATTTCCGCGGCGATCATCCAGGCATGTTGGGAGCTGGATATAGAACCGCATCGCGTGGCGAAGCTGTCCGGCATCGGTTGCAGCAGCAAGACGCCGGATTATTTCCTCGGCCAGTCGCATGGCTTCAACACCGTGCACGGACGCATGCCATCGGTATTGACCGGCGCCAATCTCGCGAACAAGGAATTGTTATACCTGGGCGTGTCCGGTGACGGCGATTCGGCCTCGATCGGCATCGGCCAGTTCGTGCACGCGATCCGGCGCGGCGTGAACATGGTCTACATCGTCGAGAACAACGGCGTGTACGGACTCACCAAGGGCCAGTTTTCCGCAACCGCCGATCTTGGCTCGAAATCGAAAAAAGGCGTGACCAACACCGACAACCCGCTCGACATGGTCGGCCTTGCGCTGCAGCTCGGCGCCACCTTCGTAGCGCGCAGCTTCTCCGGCGACAAGGCGCAACTCGTGCCGCTGATCAAGGCCGCCATCAAACACCGTGGCGCCGCGTTTCTCGACGTCGTCAGTCCGTGCGTCGCGTTCAACAACCATGCCGGCAGCACGAAAAGTTACGAATACGTGCGCGAGCACAACGAAGCGGCGAACAAACTCGACTTCATCGACGTGCGCGGCGAAATTGTCGTCGACTACGCCGAGGGCGAACTCGTCGACGTGACCCAGCACGACGGCAGCGTGTTGCGTCTGCGCAAATTGAGCGCGAGTTACAGCCCGCACGACCGCGTCGCGGCGATGAGTTATCTGCACGAGCGCCAAGCGAAAGGCGAAGTCGTGACCGGGTTGTTGTATGTCGATGCCGAAGCGCACGATCTGCACGGACATCTGAACACATCGGACGTGCCGTTCAATCGACTCGAGGCAAAAGACTTGAGTCCCGGCGCCGCGATGCTGGCAAAAATCAACGCGTCACTGCGCTGACCGATGCCGAAGATTTATGACCGCGACTACTTCGAGAAGTGGTATCGCGACCCGCGGCATGCGCTGAACTCGGGCGCTACGCTCAAGCGCAAGGCCGCGCTCGCCCTGGCAGTTGCCGAATACTATCTGGGCCGAGAAGTCCGCACGGTGCTCGATGTGGGCTGCGGCGAGGGTGTGTGGCGCAAGCCGTTGCGCGAGCTGCGTCCGCAGGTCGATTATCTCGGACTGGACAGCAGCGAATACGTGGTCGCCCGTTTCGGACGCTTGCGTAAAATCCGCTTGGCGACATTCGGCCAACTCGCCGAACTGCGCTTCGAGCACACGTTTGATCTGATCATTTGTTCCGATGTTCTGCACTATGTGCGCTCGCCCGAGCTCAAACGCGGCTTGCGTGGAATCGTCGAGATGCTCGACGGGGCGGCGTTTCTCGAACTGTTCACATCAGTCGATGCCCCCGAAGGCGACAAACACGGTTTCATTGCGCGCTCGCCAAAATGGTACTTGTCCACTTTTGCTGAAAGCGGGCTTACCGCGTGTGGCTCGCATTGTTATATCGGCCCGGGCTTGCAGGGTTGCGTAGCCGCGCTGGAAACGCTGGCGCCAGCCTGAAAGAAGCGCCCAGCGTGTTTCTCAGAATGAGGAGCCTGGCTGCGCCAGAAAGTCGATTTCTTCGGCGTTCGAAGAGCGGCCCAGGACTGCGTTGCGGTGCGGGTAACGGCCGAAGCGGTCGATGATCGCCTTGTGGCGCAGTTCGTATTCGATATTGCCCGGAGCACGCTCGCGAAAAAGCTGCTCCGCTGCCGCATGAATCAGCGGCGATTCGCTATGCATGTAAGGCATGTAGACGAAGGCGCGGTGGTCGGCGGCAATTTGCAGATCGGCTCCGCTGTGCACGGCTTCCTGCGCGAGGCCGAGCGCGAGCGCGTCGCATGCAAAGGCGCGAGCGTCGTCGCGATAGATGTTGCGCGAGAATTGATCCAGGACAATGATTTCGGCGAGCCGGCCGCTAGCGCTTTCGCGCCACGCCCACAGCTCGACCTTGGCTGCGGCGCGATGCAACTCACCGAAGCGCTCAGCTACCGCCTGATCGAATGCCGAATCCCGGCGCCACCATTGCGCCGGCGATGTTTCGTCGAACCAGAAACGAAGAACGGCTGCGGCATCCATCTTGCGATGATGCCGCAGCCGCCGTTATCAAGACAACGCTGTTGCGTCAGGCCTTGCGCTGATCGCGCTGGCCGCCGCTACGCCAGGGTTTGTGCTGCTTGTTGCCCGCTGCGTGGTGCGGCTTCTTCGGCCCATTCGCGTGCGGACGGCGAGCGTGGTTCGGATTGCGCGGCTTGCCGTTGCTCGGACGCGGACCGTCCAGGTTCAGCGGACGGCTCGGCTCGTAACCGACGATGTTCTCGACGGCGATTTCCTGCTTGAGCATGCGCTTGATGTCGCGCAGCAGACGGCCTTCTTCCGGCGCGACGAGCGAAACGGCGAGGCCTTCGGCGCCGGCGCGGCCGGTGCGGCCGATACGGTGCACGTAGTCCTCGGCGACCATCGGCAGATCGAAGTTGACGACCAGTGGCAGCTGGTCGATGTCGAGACCGCGTGCGGCGATATCGGTAGCTACGAGTACCGTGATCTTGTTGCCCTTGAAGTCCTTGAGCGCCTTGGTGCGCGCGTTCTGGCTCTTGTTGCCGTGGATCGCAGCCGTACGCAGACCGGAAGCGTCGAGGAACTTGCACAGCTTGTCGGCGCCGTGTTTGGTGCGGCTGAAGACGAGCGTCTGACGGCGGCTGTCGGCGGCAAGCAGGTGCAGCAGCAGATCGCGCTTGCGCGCAGCATCGACCGGATGCACGCGATGCGTGATCGTCGCGACGACACTATTGCGCGCGGCGATCTGGATTTCGTGCGGATCGCGCATGAATTGATTGGCGATCTGCTTGATCTCGTCGGCGAAAGTCGCCGAGAACAGCAGCGTCTGGCGATTCTGTTTCGGCAGCGTGCCGAGGATGCGTTTGATCGCCGGCAGGAAGCCCATGTCGAGCATGCGGTCGGCTTCGTCGAGGACGAGGATCTCGATGCCGGAAAGATCGACCGTACGGCGTTCCATATGGTCGATCAGGCGGCCAGGCGTGGCGACGAGCACGTCGACGCCGCGGCGCAGGGCATCCATCTGCGGACCCATGCTGACGCCGCCGAAGATCGTCGCGCTGAACATGCGCACGTGCTTGCCGTAGGCGCGCAGGCTCTCGTGCACCTGGGCGGCAAGTTCGCGCGTCGGTGTGAGAATCAGCGCGCGCGGCTTTTTCTTGCCATTGGAAGGCGCCGCCGCATTTGCAGCGAACAGGCGTTCCAGTAGCGGCAGAACGAACGCAGCGGTCTTGCCAGTGCCGGTTTGCGCGCCGGCGAGCAGATCGCGGCCAGTCAACGCGACCGGAATCGCGGCCGACTGGATCGGAGTGGGCGCGGTATAGCCTTGGTCGGCGAGCGCGCGCAACAACACGGGCGAAAGCCCGAGGGAATCAAAAGACATGTTTTAGCTCCAAGTAAATCAAAAACCCGGAGCGTTCCCGTTGAACCGCGCCGCAGGCATAAAGCCTAGCTGTCCGTATGGACAATTCGGATGGGCGTCGGGCCGAGTGGTGCAGGCGACCGCACGAGAGAACTCGAGGCGGGTCAGCCATAAGGGAAAAACGGATGGTCGACGCAGTTTTCGGCAGGTATTGGCCCGAAACAGCGCGCAGTATACACAAGAATGCTGCGCCGCGCCATTGGGGTTGCAGCAACTTCTGCCGCGTCAGCGTGTTGACGGCATTATTTCAGGATCAGCTCACGCACCATTTGACGGCCGGGGATCGTGCCGCAGTGCGCGAGCGGGCATGCTTCTTCACTGAAAATCCCGCGACGCGAAAGAGAATTCCGGTAACAAGGCACTGTAATCATGCAGCCGATCGGCAATCAGATGATGCACGCCGTCGACCGCTTCGAGTTTGCCATCCACCGCCATCACTGCCGATTCGACCAGCACACGATGCTGTTTTTCGGCGAGCCGCTGCCAGACCACGACATTGACGATTCCGGTTTCGTCTTCGAGCGTGACAAAGGTGACGCCCCTGGCCGTGCCCGGGTGCTGGCGTACGGTGACGAGTCCCGCGCAGCGTAAACGGCGGCCGTGATTTTCCGCATGCGTGGTCGTGCGCGCGGGCACGACGCGTCGACGCGCGAGCGCGGGGCGGATCAGCGCGAGCGGGTGCAGCGTCAGCGACAATCCTTGCGTGGCGTAGTCGCTCATCACGTCCTCGCGCAGTGTCGGCGCGCGCAAGGCGACTTGTGCTTCAGATGCCGCCGCACCCGCCAGCACCGGCAACGGCAATTCCGCGCCGGCGGAATCCCACCGCGCACGATGGCGATGTCCGCTCAGGCTGCGCAGAGCACCGGCATTGGCGAGCAACGCGCGTTCACCGGCATTGAGCCGCGCCCGTTCGGTCAGATCGGCGACGTTGCGAAATGGCGCGCCGCTGCGCGCGGCGAGAATGCGTTCTACGGTGGCTCCAGCCAATCCTTTGATCTGGCGCAAGCCGAGGCGCAACGCTCCGTGTTCAAGCGTGCAGTCCCATTCGCTGGTCATCACATCGATCGGCAGCACCGATACGCCATGCACACGAACATCCTGAATCAATTGCGCCGGCTGATAAAAACCCATCGGCTGCGAATTGAGCAGCGCGCAGGCGAACGCAGCCGGATGGTGGCACTTGAGCCACGCCGAAGCGTAGGCGATATGAGCGAAACTCGCCGAATGCGATTCGGGGAAACCGTACTCGCCGAATCCCTTGATCTGGTTGAAGATGCGTTCGAAATAATCTTCGCTGTAGCCTTTCGCGATCATGCGATCGTGGATTCTGTCGTAGAACGGTTCCAGTCCGCCCTTGCGCTGCCAGGCCGCCATCGCCCGGCGCAGCTCATCGGCTTCGCCCGCGGTGAAATCGGCGACCACCTGGATCAGCTTCATCACCTGTTCCTGGAAAATCGGCACGCCGCAGGTGCGCTCGAGCACTGTCCTGACCGCGGATATCGATGTCCCGGAATCGCGTTCCGCTTTCGATTGCGGATATTCGATCGGCTCCAGTCCTTTCCGTCGCCGCAGATACGGATGCACCATGTCACCCTGGATCGGCCCCGGTCGCACGATCGCGATCTCGACGACCAGATCGTAGAAATTCTGCGGCTTCAATCGTGGCAGCATCGACATCTGCGCGCGCGATTCGATCTGGAACACGCCGATCGTGTCGGCACGCTGGATCATCTCGTAGGTTTTGGAGTCGCCGTGCGGAATACCGTAAAGACTCAAATCCGGCCCGGCGTGGCGGCGCAGCAAGTCGAAGCATTTGCGCAAGGCCGTCAGCATGCCGAGTGCCAGACAATCGACCTTGAGCAGCTTCATCGATTCCAGATCGTCCTTGTCCCACTGAATGATCGTGCGTTCCGGCATTGCCGCGTTTTCAACCGGCACGAGATGATGCAGTGGTTGATCCGAGATCACGAATCCGCCGACGTGCTGGGAGAGATGGCGCGGGAACCCGCGCAATTCCTCGGCGAGCGCGACAAGTTGCCTGACCGCGCGCTGATCCGGATCGAATCCGCGTTCGCGCAACGCCTGTTCGCGCGTGTTTGCGTCCGGCACGCGCGAGGCGATCGCGCTCATGCGATCGAGCGCGTCGTCGTCAAACCCAAGCGCATGGCCGACGTCGCGCACAGCGCTCTTGTGCCGATAGCAGATCACGGTGGCGGCCAGCGCCGTACGTTCGCGGCCGTATTTGTTGAACACGTATTGCAGCACTTCTTCGCGACGCTCGTGTTCGAAATCCACGTCGATATCCGGCGGCTCGTTGCGTTCTTTCGACAAAAACCGTTCGAACAGCAGGTTGCCGTTCTCCGGCGTCACGGCCGTGATGTGCAGGCAATAGCAGACGGCGGAATTGGCGGACGAGCCGCGGCCCTGGCAGAGGATTGGCGGCGAACGCGTGCGCGCCCAGTGCACGATGTCCTCGACGGTCAGGAAGAAGTGCTCATAGTTCAGCTGCTCGATCAAGACGAGCTCATTTTCGATCTGCGTACGCACCGGTTCAGGTACGCCGCCTGGCCAGCGTTGTGCTGCTCCGTTCCAGGTCAGATTGCGCAAATGCTGGATCGCGTCGAGTCCGGCCGGAGTCAGTTCTTTCGGATAGCGATAGTCGAGTCCATCGAGACGGAACGTGCATTGCCCGGCGATACGCAATGTTTCGGCGAGCAGATCGGGCGGATAAATCCGTTGCAGGTCCTCGATGCGACGCAGATGGCGCTCGCCATTGGGGAACAGCGCGTGACCAGCTTCGGCGACGGTGCAGTTGAGTCGGACCGCGGTCATCACGTCCTGCAGAGCGCGTCGCCGGCGCACGTGCATGTGCACGTCGCCGCTTGCCACGAGCGGCAGTTCGTGGCGCGTGCTCAAATTCCGCAGCCGGTGCAATTCCGCCGCATCGTCCGCCCCGCGGTGCAGTTCGACGACAAGCCACGCACGCTGCGCAAAATGCTGCTTTATCCAATTTGCGGCAGCATCAAGTTCGGCGGTATCGGCATTTGCCAGTGAACCCGGCGTCCACAGCACACGCACGCCGGCGCCGAGCTGCTCGGCGTCATTGCGCGTCAATCGATATTCGCCCTTGGCGCTGCGCCGGCGGCCAGCGGTGATCAGACGACAGATATCGGAATAACCGCTGTGATCGGCAGCGAGCACGACGAGCTTCAGGCCTTGTTCGAGCCGAACCTCGGTGCCGATAATCAGCCGCATGCCGGTTTCCTTTGCGGCTTCCCATGCGCGCACGATACCCGCGAGCGAACACTCGTCGGTGATCGCGAGCGCCGTGTAGCCGAGCTGTTTCGCGCGCAGGAACAACTCCAGTGCGCTCGAAGCGCCGCGCTGGAAGCTGAAATTGGAAAGGCAGTGCAGCTCTGCGTAGCAGCCGACGGGTTCGGTCATCGATTCGTTCGTCATCGAATGCGCGCGTGCTGCCGCGCGCGCCGACGGTTCGCCGATTTCGCGCGAATGTTCATTGATGTGCGCCTGTCGGCCGAATCTATGTGGCGAGTTGTGCTGCTTCATGCAAACCACCCATGCAGCATCCAGCCATCGTGCGCGCCCGCGGGCAGATACGCCCACGCACGCTGGCCCTCGCGCGTGAGCACGACGTAGTAGTCACGACGTGCATCGTCGCCATCCCACCAGCCGCTTTCGATGCGCTCCGGGCCGGCGAGAATTTGTGGTGCCGGGCCACGCAGGGGCAGGGCGCGAGGAAGAAGCCAGGTCGGGCGCGGACGCAATTCCTGCGCCGGTTTCCTGCCTGTCGCAAAACTCCACGCGCGCTCGGGTCGATGCTCGGCCACGATCGCGAGCTGGCGCACACTCGCATCGCCGAGGTGCGCACGCAGGCGCTCGGCCAGTTGCGGCCAGTCCAGCTGCTGCTCGCGCCGGGTTTCGAACAGGTCCTTATGGCGCGGACACAGTGGCGGCAGATCGCGCGCGACCAAGGCCAAGCCGCTCACGGGTGCTGCGAGCGAAGCACGTTCGAGCCGGCCGCGCGCGAGTTCGTACAATGTATGTGCATCGCGTTGTGGCGTCAGCAGTTCGACGGGAATGCGCGTGGCCGCGCAATCTTCGTGCTCGAGCACGAGTTCGCAGCGCTGCACGCCGCCGTCGCGGGCGGTGAGGAACAGCGACAACTCGCCGCACAGCCGGCGCAGCGGAAACAGCAATGGCGGCCAGGCTTCGATGCGGTGGTCGAATTCGATGCGATGCGCGAAGCGTTCGGGCGGGCGATAGAGTTCCAGGGTTTCATGATTCTCGCCACGCAGGCGATCGAGCACGCCCAGCGCTGCAGGCCCGATGCGTCGCGCCAGCTCCAGCCGCGGTAACGCGAACACTTCGCGCAACGTGCGCAGGCCGACATTGTGTAAAAGTGTAATCACGCCGGCAGCCAGTCCGGATTGCGCGATCGGCATCGCGCCAAGGGCAATCCGCATCGGTTCGCGCTGATCGGTGAAGAAGCCATCGTGCCGCAACGCAAGTATGCGTGCGGCCGCGGGTACGGGTGCAACCGCGAACGCGGGCGCGTGGCCGAACGCGGCGAGCTCGCGACGCAGACGCCGTTGCAGCGCCGGCCAGCCATCGAACAGCGACAGGCTCGCGCCGACTTCGATCAGCAATGCATCCGGTGCGGCGATGCTGACCTGACTGCTGAAACGGTACGCCCAGGCCGCGAGGCTGTGCAGCCGGCGCGCCGTAGCAGCCCCATCCGCATCGGCGGTACGAAGATCGGAGAAAAGCAGGCAGGCCCAGAGCATTGGATACGGCCGTGAAAGACTCGATGCAGCTTGAACGCAGGTCGTCTCAGACCCTGAGGCGATCCGCTCACGCGCGGTATCGCAAGCGCGTGATGCGACGCATGTCGAGCGCCCGGCATTTGAGGATCTCCAGGTCGACTTGTCCGGCGTCTGCATGCAATTGCAATCGCAGCGCGGCGGGACTCGTCTTGTCCGCACTGCGCGCAGAGCGAAACAGGAAAGCGAGCGCGTCGCCGCTTTCCGCTGCGAGCTGCAGCCGGCGTAGCTGCGTGTAATCGGCCTGCTGCATCCAGCCCAGCACCGCGCCACAAGAACCGGAGCGCAGACATTGTTCGGCGCTCCACGCGCCATCGCCGGCATCGGCATCGATCTGCACGACGTGGCGTAGATCCAACCCATGCGCGGCGAGCGCCGGCGCATACGGAATGTACGGCGGCGCGACGAACACGACGCGCTGGCCCTTGCGCGTGAGTTCGGCCAGCGCCGGCATCAGCAGCGACAGCTCGCCGAGGCCGTCGTGGGCGAACAGGATTTCGCTCAACGCGCCGCACGGCCAGCCGCCGCCAGGCAGTTGTGCGTCGAGTTCGGCAAGGCCGGTGGAAATCGCCCGCACGTGATGCGATGCGCTCGCCGAGCGACGCCACACGCCCGGATGTTTCAGTACTGCATCGAGTGCGACGGCGTTCATGTCAACTCTGGCGAATGATGCCGACGTACAGACCTTCGATCGCGAAGCTGTCCGTGCGGCGCGGATCGACTTCGATCGGATCGAAATTCGGGTTCTCCGGCAGCAACAACAAGCGCGATCCCTCGTGCTTGAGGCGCTTGACCGTGATCTCGTCGTCGAGACGGGCGACGACAATACGACCATCGTCGGCACTTTGCGTGCGATGCACGGCGAGCAAGTCGCCATCGATGATGCCGGCGTCGCGCATGCTCATGCCGACGACGCGCAACAGGAAATCCGCACGCGGTCGGAACAGGTCCGGATCGACTGCGTACTGCGCTTCGATATTGCCTTCGGACATGATCGGGCTGCCGGCGGCGACACGGCCGACGAGGGGAAGGCTCGCCGCCGCCGGTGCCCGAATTCGTTGCGCCAGCCGCAGGCCGCGATGCCGGGGCGAGCGCTCCAGCGCACCTTTGCGGATCAGCGCCTCGACGTAATCCTGCGCTGAGGAATGGCTGCTAAGCTCAAGATTTTCCGCGATTTCCCGCAGCGTCGGCGCGATGCCATTCTGTTCGAGATGGCGCCGGATGCAATCCAGTACGCGGCGTTGGTTGGCGGTGAGATCGCGGAAATCGTCCATACGTACAAATGTACGTATTGCGAGAGCACAATGCAAGTGCCACGTCGCTAGGGATCGAAGCCGTCGGCAAAAATCGTATCGCCCATGAGACGGATAACTTCGAATTTCTGATTGCCGCTGCCACTGTCGAAGACGCCGCCGATGACGATTTTGCCGTCGGGCTGCAGTACCAGATCGCTGCACGTGTTGTCGGCATCGATGCCTATGAAATAGATGCTGTTGATGGCCAGTTCGCCGCCATTACCGAAACTCTGATCGAGCTGGCCATCTGGGGTAAGCCGCGCCACCGCGCAATCAGAATTATTCGTCGCCCGGTGTGCATAGCCGGCGAGTACGAAACGGCCTTGCGGATCACGCGCGACGCCGCCGGCGATATCGTAAAAATCGTCGCCGATATCGAATGGGAAAACGGCCGGGGTAAAAGCCGGATCAGGCGATCCGTTAGCGAGGAAACGCATGCACGCGAAATCGTAATTATCCGGCAGATTGACTTGCACGTTTCCGCAAAGCATCAGGCGACCATCGGGTAGTTCCACGAAATCATAGGCGGTGCTGCCGCCGCCGGTGGCCACGGCAAAATCATACGTTGCTTTGCCGCCACTGCCGAAATTATTGTCGAGCGAGCCGTCGCTGACATTGATGCGCGCCATTGCAAACAGACCTTTTGTACTGCCTGGCGTGATGGAAGCCGTCCCAGCGACAAGGATATGCGCACCATCGGCAAGTTCCCGCACCCGGAATGCCAAGGCGCTATCGCCGCCGAAGCCGATCGCGACGCGGCCATCGAGACTGAAGCTGGAGTCGCGCTGTCCAGTCGCCAACAATCTGGCGACTGCCATCTGCGACGTGGCCGCGCCGGTAGCCACATTTCCGCCCAGCAGTATCTTGTGGTCGCTCTGGACGCCGATCGAGGTGCCAACATCGGTGAGGTTGCCGCCCAAGTTGAATTGCACGACGGTTTTTCCCGTACCGCCGCCGAAGACGTTATCGAGATGGCCGTCTGCAGTAAGTTTGACCACTCCGATGTCGACACCCGTGGAACTGTCGCCGTCGACCTCGCCGACCAGAAGGATGCTGTCGTCCGGCTGCACAACCATATTCCACAAAGTGTCGACCATACCGCCCCCGCTCCGATCGAACGGCACCGTTACTCCACCGTTGCTGCTGGCACCGAATGTCGTGTCAACGCTTCCATCGGGCATCAGTCGCATGGCACCAAAATCGAGATTGGCGCCGGCCGAGCCGCCGACGATGATTTTACCGGTGCTTTGCACCGCTACCGGAATGCGCACCGAATTAACGTATTTCGGGCCGGCGTAGGTAAATTCCGACTTGCCGCCGTGGTAGAAACCGAATGTCTCGTCGAAGTCACCGTCGCGCGCCACGGCCGTGGTTGCGAGGGACAGGGCGCAAAATGGCAGAATCAGTGTACGCATGGCGCTCTCCTTGATGCCGCCCTAAGGGTACCGCGAAATTCGGTCGCTGGCGCCTAGCGGCGCTCGGCTTTGGCCCAATCGAAATACGTATACGCCTTGTCGCCGTAGCGCAGCTCCTTGATGCGCAGATCGAAGCTGTAGCTCGTTGCCGCGGTGGCCGCACCGACGGGTGACTGAATCGAGAGTCCCGTCGCCGGGGTGGTCGGAGTGATCGTCTGCGGTTTGATCGTGTACGCGCCCGCGTCCATATGCGCGCGGCCACGCAAGGCTTCGAGCAGCGGGCGGCCATCGGCTTGTGGCAGATCGAGGCCAAAGATTTTCGCGATCGTCGGCGCCACGTCGACATTGCCGCTCGGCAGCGTATCGGTGTAGCGCTCGGCAAAATCGGGCCCGCTCGCGAGCAGCGTGTTGTGCACGTCGCGCGGACTGAACGATCCGTGCATGCCGTGACTGCTGCTCGAGGACACGCCTTCGAATTCGATGCCGGGCATGCCCTGGATCACCGCGTTCTCGTCGAACGTATAGCCGACGACGATGTCCGGGTTGCGGCCTTCCATGTTTTCCAGACGCACGCGGCTCAGCGGCAGCGTTCCAGGAATATCGCCATAGCGTTCATCAACGAAGATCGCGCCGTATTCCTCGTGCGATTGCAGGAAACGCACGGCCATGCGGATGCGTTCCGGATCGTGATCGGGCTGATACAGGTAATCGCTGCCGCCGTTGGCGACGACCACGAAAGCCTCGCGCGGCAGGAACGGATGCAGCAGCTCGTAGCCGGGACTCGTGTAATTTTTCATGTGCCCGCAAGCATCGCCATTGGCCGGCTTCGGTGGATGCAGCGCCGTGCCGTCGGCCTTGATGCCGGACATCACCGGATCGTACGAGCAGCCGGCGCCATCGTAGGCGCGGATGCCGGCCATGCTCAGTTCGTGCGCGAGGCGGATGTTGCCGGAAACGGAATAGCCGTGCTCGCGATCGACCTGTCCCATTTTCCCATTTTCCACTTTGCGTAGCGGGAACAGGTCGAGCGGGCCGGAGACATTGCTGTGGCCGTGATCGGAAACGACGATCAGATCCGTATCGTGGTCCATGTGCAGTTCGGCAAGCCGGTCCTGCAGTTTGCCGAGCAGTTCGTCTTGCGCGCGCAAGGCGATGTGGTAGTTCGGCGAGCCGACGCCGTACGCGTGCTCGGTGCTGTCCGGATTGCGCAGCCAGACCACGGAAAGATCGGGATGTTTCTGCGGCAGGATGAAATCCAGAAACACCGACATGAGATATTTGTTCGCCGCGGCCGGCGGCGAACCGCTGCGGTCGTCCGGATTCTGGGTGAAACCATCGGCCAGCAAGGCGGCGCGCGGGCCGAACGTCGGATCGCCGTTGTCCTCGGCCAGGCGTAGCTCGCCGTTGCGATACGCGAAAGGCGCTGAGGTCGGCAACGGGATGTGCGCGGCCTGCAGCTCCTTGGCGAAGCTCAGCGGAAACGCGGCTCTCTCGTCGAGCACGAGGCTGCCGTTCTTGTAATCCTGCAGGAAGGCGGGACCGGATTTGCCGACGGCCGCGGTTACGAGCCCGGCTTTCTGCGCCGCCTGGAACAAGGTACCAATCAGGAACAGGTGTCGATCTTCGTTCGCATCGAGCTGTTTGAGAATGCCGTAATCCTCGAGGAAAATCGGATCGTTGAAATCGACTTCATCGCCGCCCGCGCTGCGCGCCGGCGCGCCGGGGCGGTAGATCGCGTTGCCGAAGAACCCCGAGTGGCCCGAGAACGAGCCCGTGGCAAAAGCGGCGGCGTTCATCATCGTGAAAGTCGGATAGCTCGAATGATTGTCGGCGAAGAACGTACCGCGCTTGGCGAGGGCGGCAAGATGCGGCGTGTCGATGTCGGAAATCGAATCCGGACGCATGCCGTCCCAGACGAAAACGATCACGCGCCGGGATGCATGCGCGGACGCTTGCGCCTGCGTGCGCGCGGAAGGAGCGGCGCTGCATGCGATGAGCAGGGCGGTGACCAGCGAGAGCAATAGCTTTGGCATTCCGATAACTCCCTGTTGTGCTATTTTCCGGTGCGGGGCATTGCACATTCGTGACAAGCGCGAGCGCGAACTTTAGCTGATCGCGCGAATTGGAAAAACTATGGACGCCACACCGCTGCTGCGCTCGATTCCGATGTTCGACGGTTTGTCGGAAGACGACCTCGGGTCGCTCGCCAATGCGCTGGACATGCGCACGTTTGCCGCCGGCACGGAAATCTTCGCCCAGGGCGACATCGGTTACTCGATGTACATCGTGGCTACCGGCGACATCAATATCTTCCTGCCCGGCGAGGAATCGCGGCGCGTCTCGCTCAAGGACATCAGCCGCGGCGAGTTCTTCGGCGAGCTCGCGCTGTTCGACGAGAAGCCGCGCAGTGCAAGCGCGCTGGCTACCACCGATACGGTGTTGTACGAACTCAAGCGTGCCACGCTCGCCGCGTTCCTCGAACATCACCCGCGCGCGGCAATGGCGATCTTGCGTACGATGAGCGGGCGCATGCGCGAGACGAACGCGCTGCTGCACGCGCGCGTCGCGCGCAACGTCAATGAGGAATTCGACCGCCAGTTGTCGTGGAGCGACCACCTGGCCGACAATGTCGCCAATCTCAATGGCAGCTGGCGATTCATCATCTTCCTGATCGTATTGACGGCGATCTGGTGCGTTGGCAATAGCGCGATGATGGGCAAGGCCGCGCTGGATCCGTATCCGTACCAGTTCTTCAACCTGGCGTTGGGCATCCTGGTCGGACTGCAGGGGCCGCTGATCATGATGAGCCAGAATCGGCAGGCGCGGAAGGATCGCGCGCGCGCCGAAACCGACTTCAACGTGAATCTCAAGAACGAGGTCAACATCGAAACGCTGCTGCGCGAGATCGGCGAATTTCGCGCGGAAATGGCCGATCGCTCGGGCCTTGGCCACAAGCCGGCGCGGCACAATCAGGATATCTAGGCACGAAATGCGAAAAATATATGTGTCGATCATGGCGGGAGTTGCGCTGGCGAAGCTGGCCGCGGCGGCGCCTCCGGTAAACGACGCGAACAGCGAAATCGTCGCGTTGAAAAAGGAAATTGCCGAGCTCAAGAAGTCCGCGTATCACCCCGAACTCGGCGAGCAGATGTTGATGCTCCAGATCCGCCACGCGCGCCTGTGGTTCGCCGGCAAGGCGCAGAACTGGACGCTGGCCGCGTTCGAGCTGCAGGAAATCAAGGAAGCTTTCGACGCTGTGGTCGAGCAGAATCCCGAACACGCGATCTTCCAGCCGCAGCGTCTGGCCGACATCCTGCCGGCGATGACGAAAGCCCCGGTCGCGGCTCTGCGCGACGCGATCGATCATGGCCGCAAGCTCGAGTTCGAGAAAGCCTACGACGGCCTGTCGGCGGCGTGCACCGGTTGCCACCGCGCGGCGGGCAACGATTTTCTGGTCATCCAGCGGCCGAGCGCGCCGATCCTGGACAATTTGTGCACGCTCGTCGCACCATCGCCGAAAAAGTAGGGCGAATTCAAGGTCCGATGATGCGCTTTGCGCTGGCGTAATGCTCGCGCCAATACGGCGCGTTGAGTTCATCCAGACGCACCGTGCCGCCTTCATTGGGCGCGTGCACGAAACGGCCTTTGCCGACGTAGATGCCGACATGGCTCACGTGCGCGCTGGCGTGGAAAAACACGATGTCGCCGGACTGAAGCTCATCGCGTGCGATGGCGGGCGCATCGACGCGGCTGATCTCCTCGGAGCTGTGCGGCAAGACGATCCCGGCGACGTCGCTGAACACGTAGTCGACGAGCCCGCTGCAGTCGAAACCGCCGGCCGGAGTGTTGCCGCCATAGCGATACGGCGTGCCGACGAGGCCAATGGCGCGAAACAGGATGTCGTTTGGGTTCGCGTGCAATTGTCCGGGCGTGCGCGTGCGCGTGATCGAGTGCGCGGGGGGGGTGCGCTGCGCGCCGCAGGCGGCCAGCAATGCGATGCTGGCGATCAGGCCGAATCCCCGCAGCAGAGTGCGCATGCGCAGAACTTCGGACATTGCGGCGCTGCTGTCAATCGCATGCGTCACCACGCGAAACCCGTTACCATGCGCGCCGGTTTTTTGGATTTCGAACATGAAAGCGGAAAAAGACAAAGTTGTAAGCTTCCACTACGCGCTGACCGATGAATCCGGCGCCGAAGTGGAGAACTCGCACGCACGCGAACCCATGGCGTTCCTGTTTGGTCACGGCAACATCATTCCGGGGCTGGAACAGGCGATGATCGATCATGGCGTCGGCGACAAGTTCGACGCCGTCGTCGCGGCGAAAGATGCCTACGGCGAGCGCCGCGACGATTTCGTCCAGCGCGTGCCGAAGAAGTACTTCCAGGACGCCGAGCACCTGCAACCCGGCATGCACACGGTGCTGAACACCAAGGACGGTCATCGCTCGGTGACGGTCGTCAAAGTCGGCTCGAGCGTCATCGACGTGGACCTGAACCATCCGCTCGCCGGCAAGGCGCTGAAGTTCGCTGTCGAGATCACCGACATCCGCGATGCGACTGAAGAAGAACTCGAGCACGGTCATGTGCATGGGCCGGGTGGGCACCACCACTGAGAAACCTCTGGATAAGCTACTGCGCTCGACATCTTGCGCGGCGGCGGTGCTCGGAATCCTCATTTACGACCAAGTAAACTCCGGTTCCTGCGCTCCGGCGGCGCGCAACCTGTCTTCGCTCGCTACGCTTCTTCAGAGGTTTCCAACCGCACAAAGACGAAGGGCCGAGTATTACCCCGGCCCTTCCGGACTCCCCTATCGATTCTTGCGGACTAGGCGGCGTTGCTCACCAGCGTCAGTTTTGGACGTGCCGGCTGCGTTGCGATCGGCTCGACGATCGACGACGCCAGTTTGATCTGTGATTGCGCGACGGTTTGTTCGAAGTGGCTCAGACGTTCTTCGGCGGCGATGGCGACCGGCAGACTCACCGTATCTGCATCGAGCACGCGCTTGATCAGCTCGCGATGTTGCTCGGTGAAGTTCGGATCGCGTACTGCTTCCTCCAGCGCGCAGACCACTGCAGCCAGCCAGCCGGATGTCGGCGAACGAAGCGCTAGCAGCAGCTCGTTGGTGGGGGCTTGCATGAAGTGGTCTCCGCGACCTGAGCCGGCGGCTTGCCGGCGGGAAGGTACAATGCAGGTTCGGTGCCAAGCGTCCGAACGGCCATTTGCTTGCGTTTTCATCCGCGTTTGGCGAGGCTTGGAATTCCTTGTGATTACTGGAGTTGCGCGATATGCGTGCGCTCGCGTTCGGACTGGTTTGCCTGTTGCTGGCCGCGTGTCAGGTCAAGTCGCAAAAAATGTCAGATTTCGACCTGATCATTCGCCACGGCACCGTTTACGATGGCTCCGGTGCTGAACCGCGGCAGGTCGATCTGGGCATACGCGGTCAGCGCATCGTGTCAGTCGGCGACCTTTCGCGCGCTTCTGCGGTGGCCGAACTGGACGCCACCGGCATGGCGGTCGCGCCCGGCTTCGTCAACATGCTGTCGTGGGCGCCGGATTCCCTGTATCTGGATGGCCGCTCGCTGTCCGACATCAAACAGGGAGTGACGTTGGAGGTCTTCGGCGAGGGCGAGTCGCTCGGCCCGATGACGCCGCAGATGCGCGCGGCGACCTTGGCGCAGCAGGGCGATCTCAAGCATCCGCTGGACTGGACCACGCTCGGTGAAGGCCTCGACGTGTTGGTCAAGCGCGGCGTGTCGCCGAACATCGCCTCGTTCGTCGGTGCGGCGACGATCCGCGAACATGAACTCGGTTACGTCGATCGCGCGCCGAGCGCGGATGAACTCAAACGGATGCAGGAGCTCGTGCGCGCGGCGATGCGCGAAGGTGCACTCGGGGTCGGCTCGGCCTTGATCTACGCGCCCGGCACGTACGCGAAAACCGACGAACTCGTCGCGCTGACGCAGGCGGCCGGCGAATACGGCGGCGCCTATATTTCGCACATGCGCAGCGAAGGCGACCGGCTGCTCGAAGGCATCGACGAACTGCTCGGCATCGCGCGAGCGGCCCATGTGCACGGCGAGATCTATCACTTCAAGGCCGCCGGCCGCGACAACTGGCCGAAGATGCAACAGGCGGTCGCGAAGATCGAGGCCGCGCGCGCGTCCGGCGTGGATGTGTCCGCGAATATGTATACCTACACGGCCGGCGCGACCGGGCTGGACGCGGCGATGCCGCCGTGGGTGCAGGACGGTGGACTGGACGCGTGGATCAAACGCCTGCAGGACCCGGCCATCCGCGCACGTGTGCTCGCGCAAATGCGCGCGCCGGGGAAGGACTGGGAAAACCTGCTGTACGCTGCGGGTTCCGCCGACAAGGTGCTGCTGGTCGGCTTCGAAAAAGAACAGCTCAAACCGCTCACCGGCAAGACACTGGCCGAAGTCGCGCGCATGCGCGGCAAGTCGCCCGAGGAAACCGCCATCGATCTCGTCGTCGAGGATCACAGCCGAATCGGCACCGTGTATTTCCTGATGTCCGAAGACAGCGTGAAACTCGGCTTGCGCCAGCCATGGGTGGCGCTCGGCTCGGACGAGGGTTCGTATGTACCCGAAGGCGTGTTCCTGAAATTCCAGCCGCACCCGCGCGCGTACGGCAATTTTGCGCGTTTCCTCGGGCATTACGTGCGCGACGAACACGTCGCTACGTTGGCCGATGCGATCCGCCGCTTGAGCGCATTGCCGGCGCGCAACCTGAAACTGCGCGATCGCGGCGAACTCAAGGCCGGCGACTTCGCCGACATCGTCATTTTCGATCCGGCCGCGATCGCCGATCACGCCACGTTCGATCAGCCGCAGCAGTTCGCCACCGGCGTGCGCGACGTATTCGTCAATGGCGTGCAGGTGCTTAAAAACGGCGAGCACACCGGGGCGAAACCGGGCCAGGTGGTGCGCGGGCCGGGTTGGGAGCACTGGAACTCCGGGCCATCGCGTGAGCCCGCGCCGGCGCGACTCAGCGAAGTGGCGCGATGACGCTGCGCAAGTCGGATGTGCTCGTTCTCGGTGGCGGAGCAATCGGCCTGGCCTGTGCGCTTTATTTGCTGCGCGCAGGACGCAGCGTCACCGTGCTGGAGCAGGGTAGCGCCGGTGGCGCCACCTCGCATGGCAACTGCGGCACGATCACGCCGAGCCATGCGATGCCATTGGCGATGCCCGGAATCATCGCGCAGGCGTTGCGCTGGATCGCCCAGGCCGATGCGCCATTGCGCGTCGCGCCGCGCCTGGATTTTCCGCTGCTCGCATGGATGCTGAATTTCGCGCGGCTGTGCAACTGGTCGGATTTCAGGCGTCTTACGGCCGCCAAGGCGCCCTTGCTGAAGCTGTCGCGGCAGGCGCTCGAAGAACTCGTTCGCGACCAGCATTTCGACTGCGAATTCGAAACGCTCGGCACGTTGACGGTGTACCGTGACCAGCAGGCGTTCGAAAAATCGGCGTGGCTGCCGAACGCTCTGCGCGAGGTCGGCTTGCCGATCGAAATCCTGGACGGCGCCGCGTGCCGCGCGCGCGAGCCCGTGCTGAACGATCGGATCGTCGGCGGGTATCTGCATCCGTTGGACGCGCATCTGCGCCCGAACCGTTACGTGGCGGAACTCGCGCGTGCGGTCCGCGAGAACGGCGGTGAAATTTGCGAGTCCACGGCGATCAGCGGGATTCGCTGCGAAAACGCGCGGATCGAATCGGTTTCGACCGCCGCCGGCGAATTCAGCGGGCGCGACGTCGTGCTCGCGCTCGGCGCTTGGTCGCCGCTGCTGGCGCGCCAGCTCGATTTGCGCATCCCGATCCAGCCGGGCAAGGGCTACTCGATCACTTACACGCGTCCCGAGCATTGCCCGCGTATTCCGCTCACGCTCAAGGAACGCGCGGTATGCGTGACCGGATGGAGTTCGGGATATCGGCTCGGCAGCACGATGGAATTCGCCGGTTACGACGCCTCACTGAACCGCACGAGGTTGGACGCGCTGCGGCGCGGTGCGGCCGAGTACCTCATCGAGCCGGAAGGCCCGCACGTGCAAGAGGAATGGTACGGCTGGCGGCCGATGACCCATGACGATCTGCCCATACTCGGCCGCTGCGCGAACGTGCAGAATCTGGTGCTTGCGACCGGCCACGGCATGCTTGGCGTTACGATGTCGGCGGCGACCGGCTTGTTGATTGGCGAGCTGATCACGGAAAAACCTCCGTCGATCGACATGACGGCGTTCCATCCGTCGCGCTTTGGCCTTTGAGGATATTCGATGTCCCGCATTTTTGCTTTTGTCGCATTCTCCACTTTGTGCACTGCCGGTATCGTTGCATCGGCCGAGACGGGATCGGATACTGGCAACGACACGGCCATCGATTTCCACTGGGGCGTGAAGATCCCCTTGCGCGACGGCGTCAAACTCAATGCGACGCTGTACCAGCCGCAAGGTCAGAACAACGCGCTGCCATGCGTGTTCACGCTGACGCCGTACATCGCGCAGAGCTACCACGATCGCGGCGTCTATTTTGCGGCGCACGGCTATGTGTTCCTCAGCGTGGACGTACGTGGCCGCGGCAACTCCGAAGGCGAGTTCACGCCGCTGCTGCAGGAAGCCAAAGACGGCCATGACGTCGTCGAATGGCTCGCGCAGCAGAAATACTGCAACGGCAAGGTCGCGATGTGGGGCGGTTCCTATGCCGGCTATGATCAATGGGCAACGGCAAAGGAATTTCCGCCGCATTTGACGACGATCGTGCCGGTGGCGTCGCCGTTCGCTGGCGTGGATTTTCCGCGCGACAACAACATCAGTTATCCGTACGACGTGCAATGGCTCACGTTCACGAGCGGTCACGCCGGTCAGGAAAAGATTTTCAGCGACGATTCTTTCTGGACCGCCAAGTTCAAGGAACTGTATCTGAATCATCGCGCGTTCAAGGACGTTGATACGCTGATTGGCAATCCGTCGCCCGTGTTCCAGACCTGGATTGCCCATCCGATGATGGATGCGTATTGGGATTCGTATAATCCGACCGCGGAGCAGTACGCGAAACTCGATCTGCCGATCCTGACGATCACCGGCCAATACGATGGCGATCAGCCCGGCGCATTCACGCACTATCGCGCACACATGGCGCACGCATCCGCGGCTGCGAAGGCGCGGCACTACCTGATCATCGGCCCCTGGGATCACCCCGGCACGCGCACGCCCAAGGAAGAAGTCGCCGGACTCAAGTTCGGCAAGGCCAGCTTGCTCGATCTGAACAAGCTGCATCGCGAGTGGTACGACTGGACGATGAAGTCCGGAGCCAGGCCCGATTTTTTCAAGAACCGCGTCGCGTATTACGTCGCCGGCAACGGCGCCGAGGATTGGCGCTACGCGGACACGCTCGAAGCAATCACCAGGGAAAGCCGGCCCTTGTATCTGGCTTCGCGCGGCGGCCACGCCAATGAATTGTTCGATTCCGGTTCGTTGGCGGGGAATGCAGCACCGGACGCGACGCCCGATCGTTACGTCTACGATCCGCTCGACACCAGTTCGGCAAAAGTCGATGGCGCCGAAATGTCGAACATGTTGACGGACCAGCGCTGGATTTTGCAGCAAAGTGGAAAATATCTCATTTACCACAGTGCGCCGTTCGAAAAGGAGACCGACGTTGCTGGCTTCCCGAAGCTCACCGCGTTCATTGCCTTGGACCAGCCCGATACGGATTTCCGCGTAATGCTGTTTGAAATCCAGCCGGACGGCAGCAGCGTCGCGCTGAGCAGTGCGTCGCTGCGCGCACGGTACCGCGCGAGCACGCGCGAGGCGCATCTGCTCACGCCCGGAAAAATCGAGCGCTACGACTTCGACCACTTCACATTCTTCGCGCGACGTCTGCAGGCCGGCAGTAGGCTGCGTCTGGTCATCGCGCCAATGAACACGTTGTACAGCGAGAAAAATTACAATAGCGGCGGCGTTGTTGCCGAAGAAACCGGCAAGGATGCGCGCACGGTGACGGCAACTCTCTACCACGACGCCGAACATCCGAGTGCGCTGTACCTTCCGATTGCCGCGCCTGTTGCCGAAACCAAGAAGAAAAAGTAAACCGTTCACCTGACGTGAATAGCCTCTCTTTTCGGCAAGGTAGAATCCCGATATGGAAACTTTCACCTTGCATCGCGGCACGGCGCCATTGTTCGTCTCGCTGCCGCACGACGGCACCGAGCTGCCGGAGGACATCGCCGCGCGCCTGACGCAGTCCGCGCGACGCGTGCCGGATACGGATTGGCACGTGTCGCGCCTGTACGCGTTCGCGCACGAGATGGGCGCGTCCGTGATCGTGCCGAAGTATTCGCGCTACGTCGTCGATCTGAATCGCCCAGCGAACGACGAGTCGCTGTACCCCGGACAGAACACGACCGGCTTATGTCCGCTCGTGCAGTTTTCGAATGAACCGGTCTATCAGGAAGGGCAGGAGCCAAAGAAGCGCGAGATCGCGCAGCGCGTGAAGAAATACTGGCGTCCATATCATGACGCGCTGGGCGAAGAGCTCGCGCGGATCAGATCGCAATGCGGTCGCGTCGTGCTTTGGGAAGGCCACTCGATCCGCAGCGTGGTGCCGTTCCTGTTCGAAGGCCGCCTGCCGGATTTCAATCTCGGCACTGCCGGCGGCGCGAGTTGTTCGGCCGGCCTGCAGCGCAAGCTCGTGCACCTGCTCGAAGCACAGAAGGACTACAGCTTCGCCGTCAACGGGCGCTTCAAGGGCGGCTATATCACGCGCCATTACGGCAAGCCGATCGAGGGCGTCGATGCGATCCAGCTCGAACTGGCGCAGCTGAACTACATGAACGAGGAAACGTTCGAGTACGACGAAGCCAAGGCGCCACGCGTGCAGGGGCTGATCCGCGCGTTGCTCGAAGCGATATGAGAGCGTCTTGACGTGCGGTTCGGTTTTTGTCCTAGCGGAGTCCGTGCTTTCGGACCATCACCTGCGGCCCATGCAGACACGACAAGGTTGGACGTTCTACATCGTTTTCCGGGTTGACTGAAATCGCGGGCGCCTTGCTGAGATCGTAAAGATACGCTGCCGCGGGGAATTGATTGCCGTCGGGCATGTGCGCGTCCACTACGATCTGTTCGCTGCGCGTGCCGATGTCGTCAAGGTAGTTCAGGATCTCTTCGCGCTCTTCCAGATCGGCGCGAGCATGGGTTATCAGCACCCACAAGCGCGGACTGCCGCGGAACTCGTCCAGTTCACGGAAATACATTTCCGGATAGCCGCGGTGGCAGCCGCCGACGGAGTATTCGTTTTTCCCGAGGCCGTAGCGCGTGCCGTACCACGCGGTTGCCGGAGCAGCGGCGTAGTACGCGTAGACAGGGTCGCCGGGCCGGCGTCGTGCGCGCAGATATTCGAGCACCAGCTTCATGTCTTCCGTGTGGTACGGCGGCGGTGTACTGATGCAAGGCGACAGGAAGGTGCCAGCAAGCAACGCAAAGGTGGCAAGGCCCAGCGGTCGGAAGAAACGCGACGCAAACCGGCGCGCCGCGTCGACGCCGACTGCCAATGCCAACAGCAGGGCCGGCATCAGGAACAGCACGAGCCGATCAGAGAAGGGATATTGTTGCAAAATGGCTGCGGCCATCGACGCGGCGATCGGTGCCAGCAGGCACGCTGCGAACAGGCTTTCCCGGCGCCACAACACCACGAATCCGAGCACGACGAGAGCGAAAGACAATGCCGGCAAAGGCAAGCCGAGGCTCGCCGGCCCCCCGGCCCCAAGCAAAGACATGAATCGATCCCAAGGCCACAGCGTTGTTGCAAAGGAATCGAGCGAAAGCGGCATGAATCCCGCTGCCCAGTACTGTTTCAGATAAGGTCTCACGTCGGGACCGACGCTCTCCGCCGACACGAATGCTGCAGCACTGGCCGATAAGATCCAGGCCACAAAAACCGTTACGGAATCTGCGATCCGGCCCGGTTGGCCTCGCCAGAGCCAGAGCAGCACGGCGATCTGCGCGGCGACGACCAGCACGGCCGCCTGCGAAAACCACACCAGTGCCGCTCCGGCTGTCGCGAATAGCCATAGTTGCTTGAAAGGCACCTGCTTTTGCTCGGCAAGGCGCAGTGTCATCAGCATCAACAGCAGGGCTGCCAGCACATCGCTCGAGTACTGTTTTACTTCGGAGCCGAATAGGATCAGCGGCAGCGCCGTGTCGAACAACGCCAGTGCCAGTGGTCCGGCCCAACCCGGAAGCCTCATGGCCAGGCGCCAAAACGCGACGACGGAAATGAGCGAGCAGACGAATGCGACCAGTCGCAGCGCCATGTCGGTTGGGCCGAATACGCTGATGCTCGCCTTAGTCGCCAACAGGAAGCCCTTCGGCGCGATCTGTTCCGGAAGACGGTGCAACAGCAGGTCTACGGCGGCCGTGCGCACAACGTCGTGTGCGACCGCTATTTCGTCAATGTAGAGCGATGTGTCTGCCAGGAACTGCCACGTCCGCAGGCCGATCCCAATGAGGATCAGCGCGAGATACAGGCATTGCCGAAGGCGCTCGCGATCAGCGACCGCGGAGCGGATCGTCGCGATCAGTTTTGTCCTCACGATCTGCGGGGCATCGGGCGGACTACACCTCCAACGACGCCAGATCGCCCTTCGTCTCCAACCACTCCTTGCGATCGGATGCGCGCTTCTTCGACAGCAGCATGTCCATCAGCGGCGCGGTGCCGTCTTCATTGCCGACGGTGAGTTGCACGAGGCGGCGCGTATCCGGATGGATCGTCGATTCGCGCAATTGCGGCGGATTCATTTCGCCCAGGCCTTTGAAGCGTGTGACGTTGACGGCGCCTTTCATTTTTTCGCGTTCGATTTTCGCCAGCATCGCGTCGCGTTCGCCCTCGTCTAGGCAATAGAAGACTTGCTTGCCCACATCGACGCGGAACAGTGGCGGCATCGCGACGAATGCGTGGCCTTCGCGCACGAGCGCGGGAAAGTGCTTGATGAACAACGCCGACAGCAGCGTGGCGATGTGCAGGCCGTCGGAATCCGCATCGGCGAGGATGATGACCTTGCCATAGCGCAGGCCGGACAGATCTTCCTTGCCCGGATCGCAACCGATCGCGATGGCAAGGTTGTGCACTTCCTCGGAAGCCAGCACCTGACCGGATTCGACTTCCCAGGTGTTGAGGATCTTGCCGCGCAACGGCAGGATCGCCTGGAAATCCTTGTCGCGGGCCTGCTTGGCGCTGCCGCCGGCGGAGTCGCCTTCGACGAGGAACAGCTCGGTGCGCGTCAGGTCGCTCGAGGCGCAATCGGCGAGCTTGCCGGGCAGAGCCGGGCCTTGCGTGATTTTCTTGCGCACGATCTGCTTCTCGGCCTTCAGGCGCAGCGTCGCGCGCTCGATCGCGATCTGCGCGATTTTTTCGCCGAGTTCGACGTGTTGATTGAGGAACAGCGAAAAGCCGTCGTGCGCGGCGTTTTCAACGAACCCGGCTGCATCACGCGATGACAGCCGCTCCTTGGTCTGGCCGGAGAATTGCGGATCCTGCATCTTCAGCGAGAGTACGAAACACAAACGGTCCCAGACGTCTTCCGGCGCGAGCTTGATCCCGCGCGGCAGCAGATTCCGGATTTCACAGAATTCGCGCAACGCGTCGGTCAGACCCGAACGCAGTCCGTTGACGTGGGTGCCGCCCTGGATCGTCGGAATTAGATTGACGTAGCTTTCCTGCGTCAGCTCGCCGTCGGGCGCCCAGGCCAGCGCGAAGTCGACCGCGCCGGTGTCGCGCTTGAGCGAACCCAGATACAAATCCTGCGGCAGATACGGCGCGTCGCCGAGCATCGAACGCAGGTAATCGCGCAGGCCGTTCTCGTAATACCAGCTATCGGTTTCGCCGCTCGCTTCGTCGAGCAGGCGCACGGTGAGACCGTCGCACAACACCGCCTTCGCGCGCAGAACATGCTTGAGCTTCGAAATGGAAACCTTTGAAGTATCGAAGTATTTTGCTTCTGGCCAGAAGCGCACCGTGGTTCCGGTCTGCTTCTTCGGCACGCTGCCGACCACTTTCAATTCGCTGGCGCGGTCGCCGTGCTTGAAGTCCATGCGGTAGACCTGACCGTCGCGGCGGATCGTCACTTCCACTTTTTCCGACAGTGCATTGACTACCGACACGCCGACGCCGTGCAAGCCGCCGGAGAACGCGTAATTCCGGTTGGAGAACTTGCCGCCTGCGTGCAGCCGCGTGAGGATCAGTTCAACGCCGGGGATGCCTTCATCCGGATGGATGTCGACCGGCATGCCGCGGCCGTCGTCGCTCACTTCGATCGAACCGTCGGTGTGCACGACGACCTCGACCGTCCTGGCATGGCCGGCGAGCGCTTCGTCGACCGAGTTGTCGACGACTTCCTGCACCAGATGATTCGGGCGCGAGGTGTCGGTGTACATGCCGGGGCGGCGCTTGACCGGCTCCAGGCCGGACAGGACTTCGATGTCGGCGGCGTTGTAGCGACTGCTCATTAGTAGCGTATTTTCCTTGGAGGCGGCGGATGGTCGATGCTGGCCGGGAAAAATTCAAGCCACTCGCCTGCAAACCCGCGAGCCTGTAGAATATCGCTTTACCAGCAGCGGAATCGTGCTGATGACCCCCCTGATTTTCGTGACCGGTGGTGTGGTGTCCTCGCTTGGCAAGGGCATCGCCTCCGCCTCTCTTGCTGCCATCCTCGAAGCGCGCGGCCTGCGCGTCACGATGATGAAGCTCGATCCTTACATCAATGTCGATCCGGGCACGATGAGTCCGTTCCAGCACGGCGAGGTGTACGTCACCGACGACGGCGCCGAAACGGACCTGGACCTCGGCCATTACGAGCGCTTCGTGCGCACGCGCCTGACCGGTCGCAATTCGATCACGACCGGCAAGATCTACGAAGCGGTGATCCGCAAGGAACGACGCGGCGATTATCTCGGTGCCACCGTGCAGGTGATCCCGCACATCACCGATGAGATCAAGTACTGCATCCACGAAGCCACGCGTGGTTATGACGTCGCGCTCGTCGAGATCGGCGGCACGGTAGGCGACATCGAATCACAGCCGTTCCTCGAAGCGATTCGTCAGATTCGTATCGAACACGGCGCCGACAAATGCCTGTTCATGCACCTGACGCTGGTGCCGTTCATCAAGGCTGCCGGCGAGATCAAGACCAAGCCGACGCAACATTCGGTCAAGGAACTGCGCGCGCTCGGTATCCAGGCCGACGTGTTGTTGTGCCGCTGCGAGCAGCCGCTGCCGCAGTCGGATCGGCGCAAGATCGCGCTGTTCACTAACGTGCCCGAGAAGGCCGTGATCAGCGCCATCGATGTCGACACCATTTACAAGCTGCCGCTGTGGCTGCATGCGCAGGGCCTCGACGATATCGTCGTCTCGCATCTGCGGCTCGATGCGAAAGCGGCGAATCTCGGCGAATGGGAACGCACGGTCGAGGCCGTCGAGCATCCGAAAGACGAAGTCACGATTGCAATCGTCGGCAAGTACGTCGAACACAAGGACGCCTACAAGTCGCTCGGCGAGGCGTTGCGCCATGGCGGCCTGAAGCAATCCACGCGCGTGAATCTGCAATGGCTCGAGTCGGAAGACGTCGAGACGCACGGTACCGAAGCGCTCAACGGTGTCGACGGCATTCTCGTGCCGGGCGGGTTCGGCAAACGCGGCTTCGAAGGCAAAATCGCTGCGGCAAAATTCGCGCGCGAAAACAAGATCCCGTACTTCGGCATCTGTTACGGCATGCACGCAGCAGTCGTCGATTTTGCTCGCAATATCGCCGGCCTGCCTGGCGCAAGTTCGAGCGAGAACGACAAACATTGCGCCGATCCGGTCATTGCGCTGATCACCGAATGGACGACAGGTAGCGGTGAAGTCGAGAAACGCGATGAAGCTTCCGACAAGGGCGGCACGATGCGCCTCGGTGCACAGGAGTGCCGTCTCAAGGCCGGCTCGATCTCGCGCGAACTGTACGGTCAGGACGTGATCCGCGAGCGCCATCGGCATCGTTACGAGTTCAACAACCGCTATCGCCAGCAGTTCGAAGATCTCGGCCTCGTTATCGCGGGCAAGTCGATGGACGATCTGCTCGTGGAAATGGTCGAACTGTCACCGCAAAAACATCCGTGGTTCGTCAGTTGCCAGTTCCATCCGGAATTCACGTCGACGCCGCGCGACGGCCATCCGCTGTTCATGGGCTTCGTGCGCGCCGCGCGCGAGTACAAGCTCGTGCGCAGTGCGCCGCGCCTGGCGCAGGAAGCGGCGGCATAACTTCATGCATCATTCGCGTTTGTGTTCGATTCAGATCGACTGTCATATCGCCGATATCGATCAGGCCGCCGAATTCTGGGCCGGCGCGCTCGGCCGGCCCGTGGATGCCGAGCATTCCGGCACGCGCGGCAATTACCGCATGCTGGAAACGCCGCCGGACGAAATTGCAGTGCAGATTCAACGCGTGGATCACGAAAGCCGCGCGCACATCGACATCGAAACGGACGACATCGAGGCCGAAGTCGCGCGCCTGGAGAAACTCGGCGCGACCGTGTTCAAGCGCCTGGAGCGCTGGGTCGTGATGCAGGCGCCGACCGGTCAGCGATTCTGCGTCGTGCGCTTGCAACGTCCGGGTTTCCCGAAAAACGCCAACCGTTGGGACTGATCTGATCACATGAAACTGTGCGGCTTCGACGTCGGCCTCGACCAACCGCTGTTCCTGATCGCGGGCCCCTGCGTCGTCGAATCGCGGCAGCTGCAGATCGATACGGCCGGCAAGCTCAAGGAGATCACCGGGCGCCTGCGCATTCCGTTTATTTTCAAATCGAGTTTCGACAAGGCCAATCGTACGTCGGCGTCGAGTTTCCGCGGACCGGGTCTGGAAGAAGGTTTGCGCATCCTCGACGAAGTAAAAAAACAGATTGGCGTGCCGGTGCTCACCGATGTGCACGAATACACACCGCTGGATGAAGTGACTGCCGTGGTCGATGTGCTGCAGACGCCGGCGTTCCTGTGCCGGCAGACCGATTTCATCCAGAACGTCGCCAAAACAGGCAAGCCGGTCAACATCAAGAAAGGTCAGTTCCTGTCGCCGTGGGAGATGAAGCACGTCTCGGCGAAGGCGCAAGCGACCGGCAACACGCAAATCATGGTCTGCGAGCGTGGCGCGAGCTTCGGTTACAACAATCTCGTTTCCGACATGCGCAGCCTGGCCGTCATGCGCGACACCGGCTGCCCGGTCGTGTTCGACGCCACGCATTCGGTACAGTTGCCCGGCGGTGCCGACGGCAAATCCGGCGGCCAACGCGAATTCGTGCCGGTGCTGTCGCGCGCGGCCGTGGCGGTCGGCGTCGCCGGAATCTTCATGGAAACGCACCCCGATCCGGACAAGGCGCTGTCCGACGGACCCAACGCGTGGCCGCTCGCCAAGATGGAGGCGCTGTTGACGACGCTCGTCGAGTTCGATCGCAGCGTCAAGCGCGCCGGCTTCCTCGAAATGAATTCCTGAACTCAAAAAATTCCACAATGACGCAAATCACTAAGATTCACGCTCGCGAAATCCTCGATTCGCGCGGCAATCCGACGCTCGAAGCCGAAGTCACTCTCGCCGACGGCTCGTTCGGCCGCGCGGCAGTGCCGAGCGGCGCCTCGACCGGATCGCGCGAAGCGGTAGAGCTGCGCGACGGCGACAAGGCGCGCTATCTCGGCAAGGGCGTGAAGAACGCGGTCGCCAACGTCAACGGATCGATCGCGCAGGCGCTCAAGGGTTTCGATGCAGCGGATCAGGCCGGTCTCGACGCGAAGCTGATTGCGCTCGACGGCACGCCGAACAAAGGGCGCCTCGGCGCGAACGCGCTGCTCGGCGTCTCGTTGGCGAACGCGCATGCGGCTGCGGCCAGTCGCAACGAGCCTCTGTGGCAGTACCTGGCGCAACTCGGGCCGCGCGCGGCGCTCACGCTGCCGGTGCCGATGATGAATATCGTCAACGGCGGCGCGCACGCGGACAACAACGTCGACATGCAGGAATTCATGGTATTGCCGGTCGGCTTGCCGAATTTCGCCGAAGCCTTGCGCGCCGGCGTGGAGATTTTCCACTCGCTGAAAAGCGTGCTGAAGGCGCAAGGTCTCAACACGGCGGTAGGCGATGAAGGCGGCTTCGCGCCCGATCTGAAATCCAACGAGCAGGCGATCGAGACCATCCTCGAGGCGATCGGCAAGACCGGCTACAAAGCCGGCAAGGAAATCTACCTCGGCCTCGACGTCGCGAGTTCGGAGTTCTACAAGGACGGCGTCTACGATCTCGAAGGCGAGGGCAAGAAATTTTCGTCGCACGAATTGATCGAGTTCTACGCCGGCTGGTGCGCGAAATATCCGATCATCACGATCGAAGACGGCATGGCCGAAGGCGACTGGGATGGGTGGAAAGCGCTTACCGGCCGGCTCGGCAAAAAAATTCAACTCGTCGGCGACGACCTGTTCGTGACCAATCCGGCAATCTTCCGCGAAGGCATCGACAAGGGCATCGCCAACGCAATACTCGTCAAGGTCAACCAGATCGGCACCTTGAGCGAAACGCTCGAAGCGATCGCGATGGCGGAAGCGGCGAAGTATGCGGCCGTGATCTCGCATCGCTCCGGCGAAACCGAGGACACGACGATCGCCGACATCGCAGTCGCCACGACGGCGACGCAGATCAAAACCGGGTCGCTGTGCCGTTCCGATCGCGTGGCCAAGTACAACCAGCTGCTGCGTATCGAGGAAGCGTTGGGCAGCGCGGCGAAATACGCCGGCCGCGCCGCGTTCCCGAACGTGCCGGGACTCGTCGGCTGAGCGCATTGCCGTGCTGCGGCTGGTCGCGCTCATCCTGTTGATCCTGCTAATCGCGCTGGAGCTCAAGCTCTGGACCGGCGACGGTGGCATGCGCGAGGTCTGGCGCTTGCAGCAGCGCCTCGATGAGCAGAAGAAAGAAAACGCCAAGCTCAAGCAGCGCAATGAGGCGCTCGCCGCCGAGGTGCAGGATCTGAAAACCGGCAAGGAAGCGATCGAGGACCGCGCGCGCTCCGAACTGGGCCTGATCAAGCCGGGCGAGGTGTTCTATCAAGTCGTCGAGCCCACCGACGGCAAGAAGGCCGGCGATGACAAACCCTGACACGCTCTGGTGTGTCGTGCCCGCCGCCGGGCGCAGCACGCGCGTTGGCGGTAACGTGCCGAAGCAGTACCTGCCGATAGCCGGCAAAACGCTGCTGCTGCGCACGCTCGAACGGCTTGCCGCGCATCGAGGCATTGCCGGTCTGATGGTTGCATTGGCTGCCGACGATGTGTGCTGGCCGGGAACGACGGAACTGTCCGGCAAGCCCGTATTGAACACGATCGGCGGCGGCGAACGCGCCGATTCGGTGCTTGCCGGCCTGCGCGCGTTGCGTGGGAGAGTATCGGACTCCGAATTTATACTCGTGCACGACGCGGCGCGACCGTGCGTCGCGCTCGATGACATTTCGCGTTTGATGGAACTCGGCGTTCCCGCCGGTGGTGCGCTGCTCGGCGCGCCCGTGCGCGACACGCTCAAGCGCGCGGACACGCAGGCGCGCGTGCTCGCGACCGAGCCGCGCGATTCGCGCTGGCGCGCGCTGACGCCGCAGCTGTTCCGCTACGGCGAACTCGTCGCTGCGCTCGAATCCGCGCGCGCCGCCGGCATCACCGCGACCGACGAGGCGATGGCGATGGAGCGCGCCGGATTTCACCCGTTGCTCGTGGAAGGCGCCGAGAGCAACATCAAGGTCACGACGCGCGCGGATTTCGCGCTGGCGGAATTCCTGCTCGCGAGGACCCACTGATGCGCATCGGCCAAGGTATCGATGTCCACGGATTCGGCCCCGGCGATCATATTGTCGTCGGCGGGGTGCGCATTGCGCATACGCACGGTCTGGTCGCGCATTCGGACGGCGACGTGGCGATTCACGCCTTGTGCGACGCGATTCTCGGCGCGCTTGCGCTTGGCGACATCGGCGTGCACTTCCCGCCGAGTGATGAGCGCTGGCGCGACGCCGACAGCCGGCTATTTCTGCGCCACTGTGCGCGGCTCATGCGCGAGCATGGATTCAAGATCGGCAACGCGGATATCACCATCGTCTGCGAGCGTCCCAAAATCGCAGCCCATGCGCCGGCGATGCGCGCGAATCTCGCCGCCGATCTGGGCGGCGACGTCGGCCAGGTGAGCGTCAAGGCAACCACGAGCGAAAAGCTCGGATTCACCGGCCGCGGCGAAGGCATCGCGGCGTTCGCCGTCGTTTTGCTGCAGCCGGCCTGACATGGAATTGCCGTACGCCTATGGCGGACCGCCGCTGCGCGGTGTGCTGCGCGCAAGCCCCGAGGATTTCTTCGTCGACGAGGATCTCGGCTTCGCCGCCGATGGCGCGGGCGAACATGTATTCGTGCGCGTGGAGAAGCGCGGCGCGAACACGGATTGGGTCGCGCGCGAGCTTGCGCGCTACGCGGGCGTGGCTGCGGAGGCGGTCAGCTACGCAGGACTCAAGGATCGCCACGCCGTCACGCGCCAGACATTTTCCGTGCACCTGCCGGGCAAAAGCGAGCCGGATTGGGCCAACCTGCAGGATGCGCAGTTTCGCGTACTCGAAGCGAAGCGGCACAGCCGCAAACTCAAACGCGGTGCGCTACGCGGCAATTTCTTTCGCATCGTGTTGCGTGATGTGAGCGGCGACCGTGCGGCGGCGGACGCGATCATCGCCGGCATCGCCGCCAACGGCGTGCCGAACTATTTCGGCGAACAGCGCTTCGGTCGCGACGCGGCGAATGTCGACAAGGCATTGGCAATGTTCGCCGGCAAGCGCGTGCAACGACACGAGCGCTCGCTGCTGCTGTCTGCCGCGCGTTCGCAGCTGTTCAATCGCGTGCTCGCGTTGCGCGTCGAACGCGGCGACTGGAATCAACCGCTGGAAGGTGAGGTCTGGATGCTCGCCGGTACGCACAGCATCTTCGGCCCCGAACCGCTGACCGCGGAACTGCTCGACCGACACGCCCGCGCGGACATCGATCCGACCGGGCCGCTTTGGGGTGAGGGCGAGTTGCGCTGCGACGGTGCCGTCAAGGATATGGAATCAGCCGTGGCTGCCGAGCACCCGGAGCTCGTTGCCGGCTTGGCGAGCAACGGCCTGCGCCAGGAGCGCCGTTCGCTGAGATTGCGTCCGCAGGAACTCTCGTCTGCGTGGCTCTCGCATGCCGATCTCGAGACGAGATTTCACTTGCAGTCTGGCGCCTATGCAACTGTTTTACTAAGGGAAGTTTTCGCGTATTAGACGTGCTTCAGCAGCACGATCACGGCGCCAGTGCCACCTTCGGCCGGTTTGGCCGATGCAAACGCCAGCACGTCGCTGCGTCGCCGTAACATACCGTCGACCAAGCGCTTGATCACCGGCCCTTCGGCACGCGAGCGCAGTCCCTTGCCGTGGATGATCTTCACGCACAAACGTCCGTGACGGCGGGAAGCATCGAGGAATTCCTTCACGGCCTCGCGCGCGACGACGGTCGTCATCTGATGCAGGTCGATTTCGTCGGCGATGCTGTACTGGCCGCGTTTGAGCCGACGCAGCACGTGCGGCGAATGGCCGTCCTTCAAATGGCTCAATTCCTCGCCGACCTCGATGTCGGCGGGGTCGATCAGGCTGCTCATCATTTCTTCGCTGACGCGGGCTTCGTCAAGCAAAAACTGCTTCGGTTCCGGCGCGGGCGGTTGGCGCAAGTCCGCGTGCGGACGCGAGACGATCTGGCGTACCGGTCCGACTGCATCAGCGAAAAGGCGCAGGTCTTCATCGCTGATTTTTGGCGCGCGAGGTTTCATCACGATTCCAGATTATCAGAGCTGCCGCCGTGTTCATCCGTTACAATTGACGCTTATCGGGTGAATTCATGCGTGTACTCGTAAGCAACGATGATGGGGTTGATGCGCCGGGCATAAAAGTGCTGGCGCGGCGGCTGGCCGTGGTCGGCGAAGTCATCGTCGTCGCGCCGGATCGCGACCGTAGCGGCGCGAGCAATTCGCTCACGCTGGATCAGCCGATTCGCGTCTCGCGCCTCGAGGACGGCCGCTACCGCGTCATCGGCACGCCGACCGATTGCGTGCATCTGGCGCTTGCCGGGTTGCTCGACAAGGAACCCGATATCGTCGTTTCCGGCATCAACAACTCGGCCAATCTCGGCGACGACGTGATCTATTCAGGCACCGTTTCGGCGGCGATGGAAGGCCGTTTCCTCGGCCTGCCCGCGATCGCGGTTTCGCTTGCCTCGGTCGACCATCAAGGCGAGCATTTCGCCACGGCCGCGCAGGCCGCGTTGTCGATCATGCAGCGTCTACTCGTCGATCCGTTGCCGGCCGATACGATTCTCAACGTCAACGTGCCGGACCGACCGTGGGCGGAAATCCGCGGTTTCGCGGTTACGCGCCTCGGCAAGCGCCATCGATCGGCTCCCTGCATCGCACAGACCGATCCGCGTGGTCGAAAAATCTATTGGATCGGGCCACCGGGTGCAGCCGAAGATGACGGGCCAGGCACCGATTTCCATGCCGTGCGCGAAGGCTACATCTCGATCACGCCGATCCAGGTGGATCTGACGCGTTTTCAGGCGCTGGAGAAAGTCAGCAGCTGGGTCGGTTCGCTGTCGCTGGAACTCGGCAACGCCGCATGAGCCCGTTCTCGCGTCCCACACCCGAGACGCGCGGCTTGGGGATGACCAGCCAGCGCGCGCGGGATCGCCTGATCGAGCGGCTGAAATCCGAAGGCATTGCCGACCGTCGCGTGCTCGACGTGATCGCACGTCTGCCGCGGCATCTATTCGTCGAGGAAGCGCTGGCTTCGCGTGCGTACGAGGATACCGCGCTACCGATCGGGCTCGGCCAGACGATCTCGCAACCGTACGTAGTCGCGCGCATGACCGAAGCGTTGATCGAGCCGAAGATTCCGGCCAAGGTGCTCGAGATCGGCACCGGTTCCGGCTACCAGGCCGCGGTACTCGCGGCCTTGTGTGCAAATGTATACACGGTCGAACGCATCGAGGAACTTTTGCGCGACGCACGGCGCAAGTTCCGCAAACTCAACATCGTCAACGTTCGCAGCAAGCACGATGACGGCAAGCTCGGCTGGCCCGAGCACGCCCCGTTCGACGCGATCATTCTCACCGCCGCAGGCGAATACATTGACGACGCGCTATTCGCGCAGCTTGCGCCCGATGGCGTGCTGGTCGCGCCGGTCGGCCCCCCCGGTGGACAGCAGCTGCTGCGCTACTACAACGACGGCACCGAATGGAAACCTCAGATGCTGGGCCAAGTGAGTTTCGTTCCGCTTCTGGGTGGGATTGGATGAAGCTGTTCAAGCCGCTCTATGAATTCGCGCTGCGTTGGGCCACTCATCCGTCCGCCGAGTACTATCTGGCAGGGCTGAGTTTTATCGAAGCATTCATTTTCCCGATTGCGCCGGAAGTCATGCTGGCGCCGATGACGCTGGCCAAGCCCAGGTGCTGGGTTCGCTACGCGACGATCAGCCTGGGTGGTTCGATCTGTGGCGCCTTCGTCGGCTACGCGCTGGGCCACTATGCGTTCCATTTCGTGCGGCCCCTGCTCGACACGATCGGCTGGCTGCCGGCCATCGACGACTTGATTGCCAAGCTGCAGCGCGAAACCGGCTGGAAGATCTTCCTGATGCTCGTGCTCGCCGGTTTTCTGCCGATTCCACTGAAAATCTTCACCTGGGCATCCGGCATCGTCGGAGTGCCGATTCCAGCGTTCATTGCCGGCATGATGATCGGCCGCGGCAAGCGCGTGTACATCCTGTGCGGCCTGATCCGCCTTGGCGGCGAACGCGCCGAGAAGGCGATCCACCGCTGGATAGAGTGGATCGGCTGGGCGCTGATCGGGCTGATCGTGCTACTCGTTGTCTACCTCAAGTTTTTTCACAAATGAACCGATTCGTTCGTACGCTCGCGCCGCTCGCGCTCATGATCGCCGGGTGCGCTTCCGAGCAACCGGCGCCGGTGGTGGACTACTCGATGCCGTCGAGCAACGCGTCGGCGCCCGCCGCGACTGCATCTGCGCCTGCGAGCTATCGCGTCATGCGTGGCGACACGCTTTATGCGATCGCATTCAAGCATGGGCTCGACTATCGCGATCTCGCCGCGTGGAACGGCATCGCCGCCCCGTACACGATTTTCAGCGGCCAGGAGCTGCGGCTCAGCGCGCCCGCGACAACGGCACCCCTGGCAGCCGCGCCGGTCATTGCTGCAAAACCGACGACGCCAGCACCGGAGCCCGCCCCAGGCGCGGCCGTAACGATAGGAATTTCCGAGCAACCCGCGGCGGTTTCTGCGCCAGCATTCGAAGACGTTCCGGCGCAGGCGCCCACGGCGACGGTTGCCGAAGCCGCGAAACCAGCGAAAGCGAATTCCACTACGGTGCCGATCGTTGCTCCGCCGCCGGTCAAGACCATCGCGGAAGCTCAGTCGCCGAAGGCGGCCGTAGAGACGCCCGCGCCGCAGAAACCGGCAATGCCTCCAGCAAAACCACCCGAAACTGCGCACGCCGACAATACGCCGGAGCTCAGTTCCGGTGGCGTCACGTGGCGCTGGCCGAGCGACGGCAAGGTGATCGCCGCCTACGTTTCCGGCGAACCGACGCGGCAAGGCATTGATATCGGCGGCAAGGCCGGCGACCCGGTGCACGCGGCCGCCGACGGCGAAGTCGTCTACAGCGGCAACGGCCTTATCGGCTACGGCGAGTTGATCATCGTCAAGCACAACGCAAGCTTTCTTTCAGCCTACGGACACAACCGCGCGCGCCTGGTCAAGGAGGGCGACAAGGTCAAGGCGGGGCAGGCGATCGCCGAAATGGGATCGAGCGCGAGTTCGCGCGACGAATTGCATTTCGAAATCCGCAAGAACGGCAAACCGGTCAATCCTCTGGAGT